>Ga0193697_1000004_pt1 | contig 286228 bp, 261 predicted proteins | sample L3m2metaG_FD_145073 | JGI IMG/M metagenome (GOLD analysis project Ga0193697, IMG submission 145073) | Soil microbial communities from a riparian zone of the East river system, Colorado, United States - L3m2 | ecosystem: Environmental > Terrestrial > Soil > Riparian zone | place: USA: East...
GTACGACTGTTATGAAAGCCATTTCCTTTTTGCTCCCCTCAAAATATAAACCGGTACATGGAAGGGATGTGGCGAAAGCGATGATGGCTGCAGCAAAGAAAACTGATGAAGGATTTTTTGTTTGGGAATACAGGGCGATCAAACAATCAATTAAAAATATCTAAAATATTATTATGAGAAATTCGATCCTTCTGCTATGCAGTTTTTTATTTACTCAACTATCTTTTGGACAAAATGCCGCTGATCTCTATAAAACAGGAGATTCGCTTTACAAAGCCAGGGACTACAAAAATGCTGCTAAAACATTTAATGCCGGTATAAGCATGCAAAATAATAATGCAGCGATAAGCAGGTACAGAACTGCTGCGGGTTACTGGGCCATGGCGAATATCCCCGATAGTGCATTTTATTTACTTGAAACCATATCAAAGTCAGGTAAGTTGACAAAAGTTGATTGGCAACGGATCGAGTATGGCGCTGATTTTATTCCTATTCAAAAAGACAAACGCTGGGAAAAAGCCCTGGATAATATCCGGAAACAATCAGAAAAGAACAGTTACCCGCAGGAGGAATTTATTTATGGAAGAAAGGATGGGATCGCCCTTACATTGGTATGTATAAAACCCAAAGTAAAAACCAATGGTAAAGCCATCATATATGTCGTAAGTGGCAGTTGGTTTTCCTCTTACAATGGCATTGAAGTCTCCAGGGAAGCTGCAGAACAATTCCTGGCGAAGGGATACACGGTTTTTGCAGTCATGCATGGCTCACAGCCACGGTATGCCATCCCTGATGCGGTGAGTGATATAAAACGGGCAGTCAGGTATATTCGTTACAATGCCGGTAAATTCGGCATTGACCCTAACCATATTGGTATTACCGGCACATCAGCAGGGGGACATTTATCTTTAGTGATCGCCACGGCTGATGATAAGATCAACCCGGTAGCACCTGACCCTGTTGACAGGGTATCCTCAAGAGTGCAGGCGGTCGCGGTTTTATTCCCGCCAACTGATCTGCTGAATTGGGGCGGGCCGGGTTTTAACCTGCTTAATGCAAAGGAGCCATTGAAAATGGTCAAGACCTGGGGAGCTGCTGATTTCAGGGTATGGAATGATAAATTCGCTTTGTATGAAGAAGTGACTGATACAGCTGCAAGAAACAAGATCGGAAGGGAGAATTCGTCAATCTATTTTGTATCACCCGATGATCCGCCGGTATTCATTATTCATGGCGACGCAGATCCCACGGTTCCCTTACAACAATCGCAGGCTATCATTGCCAGGTTCAATGAAGCCGGAGTACCTAACAGGTTTGTTATTAAAAAAGGAGGTAAACATAATGGCGATCAGATGAATCCGGAATGGCAGGAATTTGTTGATTGGTTTGATAAGTATTTGAAATAATTCAAAATAACTTTATACCCGCTATGAAAGAAAAAATCTTTGCTATTCTTCTTTTCTTTAACTGCTTTGGTGGAAACGCCCAGGTTTCCGAAGATTCAATATATACAAAAGTTGAGATCGAAGCATCGTTTCCCGGGGGTGATGCAGTATGGAGAACATACCTGGTCCGAACCCTCAATTCCGATGTTGCCCTTGAAAATCATGCTCCGCCGGGTACTTACACCGTGGTGGTGCAGTTTATTGTGAATACAGATGGGATGATCACTGACATAAAGCCGCTGACAAGTCATGGCTTTGGGATGGAGGAAGAAGTGGTCAGGGTGATCAGTAAAGGGCCGAAATGGAATCCGGCCATCAAGGATGGGAAACAAGTGAAAGCATACCGGAGACAGCCTGTTACTTTCCAGGTTTTTTCAGATTTTGAGCTTTCTACATATACACTCATTGCAGGCCAAAGCAACATCATTGAATTAAGTTCGGATCATTATAAGTTAAAAGCAGAAGATATTGAAGTCACTCTTTCTTACGGGACGATCACTTATGATTCGAAGAATAAATACATTATTACCGTAGACAAGCCCGGACAAATTTTACTGACCGTTAAGAACCGGGCAAAGAAGAAAAAAGACGAACATGATTATGGGACTGTGGCTTTGGAAGTGAAATAGGATCCTACATCACATCCACTCCCACTGCTCTTAAATCTTTCAACTTATTCATTACTTCATCCAGCCTGTTCTTTGGCACGCCGATCTCCATCGAACAGAACAACTGTGTTTCCTGCTTCATCACCAAACATTCAAAATGCTTCACCACTTTCATTACTTCATTCATCATTGTATAATCAAATTGCAGACGATAATTCACAAGTACAGTTTTTTGCACAATGGGTGTTACCTGCAAAGCCAGTGCTGCAGCCGATCTATAAGCATTGATCAATCCGGGCACACCGAGTAATGTGCCGCCAAAATAACGGACCACTATTATTAAAATATTGGTCAGTTGTTTGCTGTCTATTTGTCCCAGTATTGGTTTTCCTGCTGAACCGGATGGTTCGCCATCATCACTCACCCGAAAATTGTTGCCATCCAAACCAATGCGGTAAGCAAAACAATGGTGCGTGGCTTTCGGGTGTTCTTTTTTTATAGCTGTCAATTTCTCTTTGAACTCATTAACACCCAAAACCGGGTAAGCATAAGCAATGAACTTGCTGCCCCTGTCTTTGTATTCTGCCACTGATGGCTTTTCTATGGTATGATAAAAGGGAGCCTGGTTCATCCGTTAATAATCTTCTGTTGCCGGCACATATGTTTCTATTGTATCTGAAAATAATTCCTCCGATCCAACCAGTATCGCATTTTCAGGTTGAGGCGCATTTAAACCATCACCTGCATGTAACGAGTAATTATGGATGATCCTGGTCTCATCCCATAAGCCATCATCCATAAATGATCGCAGGAGTTTTGCGCCTCCTTCCACCAGTACACTTTGAATGTTTAATTGATATAATGCCTTTATGACCTCGGGAACAAGATTTGCATCGTTTGTCACCTGATAATATAACAGGTTTCCATTTTCCTCATGTTTCAATTTATTAAAAACGATTGTACGAACCTGCTGATCAAAAATTTTTAATGATGAAGGCAAGCGCAGGTTCATATCTATTACTAAACGAATGGGTGAAGGACCGGGCCATAATCTTGTTGTCAGTTCCGGATCATCCAGCATGGCGGTGTTTGTTCCCACTAATATGGAAGCTTCCTCGCTTCTCCATTTATGCACCAGGCGATTGCTGTATTCATTGCTTATCATCAAACGTTCATTATTTCCTGATGATATTTTATGATCGGCAGTCTGTGCCCATTTTAAAATAATATACGGCCGTTGTTTTGTATGAAATGTTAGAAACCTTTTATTCATGTTTTTGCACTCATAAGCCAGCAACCTGTCCACCAGCTCCACTTCTACGCCTGCTGCTCTCAGTTTTTCAATTCCTTTCCCATCCACTTCTTTGAACGGGTCACGGCAGCCGATAACAACCTTTTTTATTTTATGCTGAATGATCAGGTCGGTGCAAGGTGGCGTTTTACCATGATGTACACAGGGTTCTAAAGAAACATACAGCGTGGATCGATCCAGCTTATCGGCCTGGCCATTTTGAATGGCCTGAGCGATACAATTAACTTCCGCATGCGGCCCGCCATATTGCTGATGCCAGCCTTCGCCAATGATCTTGTCCTCATGCAGCAAAACCGCTCCCACCATCGGGTTGGGAGCCACATAGCCTGCTCCTTGTTCCGCCAGTTCAAGGCAGCGTTGCATATATGGTGAATGGTCAATAGTCAATCGTGAATGATATCTTGCAAATATAAACCATTCCTTAAGTGAAGAAATTTCCCCAAATAGATGACATTCACCATTGACCATTCACTATTCACTTTGTAAGTTTGTTGCTCCCGCAGAACAGGACAAATTATGACGGTACAAGAAGCCACTTATTATGTTTTAAAACAGCTTCGCGGTATTTATGAAGATGGAGAAGCCTCATCAATCACGGATTGGATCATGGAGAAGATCACAGGCTCAAAAAAAACCGAACGGATGCTTTATAAAAATGCAGCCCTTACCCATGACGAAGAGATTCAATTACAAAACTATACTGAAAGATTGACACAGCATGAACCCGTACAATATGTATTGAATGAATCCTGGTTCTGCGGTTTGAAATTTTATGTTGACAAAAATGTTTTGATCCCAAGACCTGAAACGGAAGAACTGGTGGAATGGATCATTACCAACTGCAAATTCCCCGTTGATGAATTAAAAATACTTGATATCGGCAGCGGCAGCGGTTGTATCCCTGTTTCATTGAAGAGAAGGTTGAAGAAAGCAGAGGTTTGGGGTTGCGACATTAGCGCTGAGGCATTGGCCATCGCCAAAAAAAATGCGATGGCACTTGGAACGGATGTAAATTTTATCCAGCTTGATTTTTTAGATACAAAACAACAAAGCCAACTCCCCTCCTTTGACATTATTGTCAGCAATCCTCCTTATGTTCCCGAAAAGGATAAAGACACCATGAGATCTAATGTGCTGCAATACGAGCCTGCGACAGCATTATTTGTTCCTGACAACGATCCATTGATATTTTACAAGGCCATCGCTGAATTTGGAAAAGAACAGCTCACAGGATCAGGAAGTATTTATTGTGAGATTCATGAAGCGGCCGGAGAAGAAGTGGCCCGGCTTTTCAGTTCTTATGGTTATACAACAGAATTGAAAAAGGATATGCAGCAAAAAGACCGGATGATAAAAGCAATGATGAGGCAAGACAATCGCTAACGGCTAATGGCCAATAGCTAATGGCTTCCCTCCTCAATCAATCCTCGCTACCACTTTAGCCGTATCTCTTTTAGCCACCCGCATAATGCGGAACACTTCGCCGTAGAAAGCAGCAGTATCTGCATTAATGACAACGGTAGGCGTATCTACAAAGGCTTTATATTTTCTTATCTCATTCCTGAGTAAAGAATCAAAGATGGAAGATTCAACTTTTGTTGTCCCGATAAAATATTGCTGGTTCTTGTCTATGGAGACCATGATATTTTGCTTGGCTTTTGTATCCTTGGTTCCCCGGGGCAATCCTACTTTTACCACGTTCGGATTGGCCAGTGTAGCCACGATCAGGAAGAACATCAGCAGGATGAACAGGATGTCGTTCAGCGAATCTGTGAATACTTCCCCGCCTTCACCTTTATGCTTTTTTCTGAATTTCATGAATATAGTTTAACGGGTTGGTTCCTGCAAAATGTCGAGGAAGTCAGAAGAAGCCGCTTCCATTTTATTGGATGTCTTATCAATTTGTGTATTCAGGTAACTGTAGGCCAGGTAAGCTCCCAAACCAATTACAAGTCCTGTTATGGAAGTGATCAGTTTTGTATAAATACCACCGGCGATGGTTCCCACTTCAAATTCATTAGTAGAGGTGATCTTGGAGAACAACTGCATAAGACCAACCAACGTTCCTACAAACCCGAAAATAGGCGCTGCTTTTGAAACAACAGACAATACACCAAGATTCTTTTCCAGCTTGTACATTTCCAGCGTTCCCACATTGTCCATACTCTTTTCAATGCTGTCAAGCGGTTTGCCGATACGCTGTATCCCTTTATCAATGATCCGGGCCACAGGCGTATTATTATTTTTGGCAAAATTCCTGGCGGCCGTAACATTACCACTCACGATATTATCCCGGATAATATTCATAAAGTTGTCATCGATCTTTGCCGCATTTCGGATAGCGATAGTGCGTTCTGCAAACACATAAACGGCCAGCAGTAGCATGATGGCTAGCGGGATCATGATCCAGCCACCCATCTTCAATAGCTCAAAAAAACTTAAATGCCCGTCGTGATTGCTGTCGCCGGTTGCATATTGTGTTACTTTGTTCAGCGTGTCAGTGATCTGTAGAAGGTCAAACATAATTATTGTTCTTTAGGTTCGTAAAAATAACGGTTAGATGTTAATTTGTTTTTAGCTCTTATTAACAAATAGAATAATGTTTCCTTGAACGAGAAAAATAATGCCACGTTGTTCATGACATTACGATTTTAGAGTTATTTAACAGGTTCCGGGCATTAAAAAAACCCGGTGAATTTGATGATTCAAATTTACCGGGTCCCTGAAAAGCTTTACTGGCAAAGGTTCCGTCAGCCTTTGGTTCCGGCTTGTTTCACCATAAGTGCCTGAATCTGCTTCATGGTCATTTCCATTCCGTCGGGGCTACCATCGAGGAAGATCACATTGCCCTTTCCGTATTCAGCAAAATTCTTGATCGCTTCTGTCCACATACTGAACAAAATTACATTCGTATCCAAATTGGCCTGTTTCATTTGTTCAGCCGCTTCCGACATACCTTTTGCCACTTCCTGGCGGAAAAGCGCTACACCTTGCCCACGCAGGCGGGCTGCTTCTTTTTCTGCTTCTGCAGCGATCTTGGTAGCATTACCATCCGCTTCTGCAGATTTTGTTTTAGTGATCAATAAAGCCTGTCCTTCATTTTCAGCCGCAGCTTTCAGGTTGTTGGAGGCAACCACTTTACTCATGGAATCAAGAATGACTTTATCGAACGTAATATCATTGATCTGCAGATCCTGTAAATGATAACCCCATGATTCCAACTGCTGATCGATCTCAAATTTTACATACTCAACAATTTCTTTACGAAGGGCCAGTATCTCTGCCTGTTTTTTGGTGGCAACAAAAGAACGGATATTCCCTTCGATCGTTCTTATCAATGCCTGCATCAGGTCTTTGTCAGCAAAAAACTTAAAGGCGACCTTCTTGATCGTTTCTTCTTCTGCATTCTGTACAGAATACAGCAACATACTTTTAAAGTAAACATTTGCCTGGTCAGAAGTCACTGCCTGGAATTCCAATTCCACGGAACGGTTTTGAATGGATACTTTGCGGGCAACCGATTCAAGCAATGGTATCTTAAAGTTCAACCCGGGTCTTGCCACACGGCTGTATCTTCCCAACCGGGTTATTACACCGACATACCCCTGGCTGATAGTAAACAGCCCGCTGAAAACTATAAAGACAATTACCAATATCCACCAGTATTGGGATAACCAATTTGCGAGGTTCATAATATATAATTTAAAATGTAAGGTACAATTTGTTGCATTATTCCGCGGGTTGTCACCAAAAAGGGTAATTGCACGAATAATGAGATAACAGATAACAGATAAAAGAGAATATTGTCCTCACTCTTTGATTAGATTTTCAGGCTATAATCCACTTTTATCTTTTCACTATTAGTTATTATCTCAAGCCTTTTCCTCCCAGACTTTCACCAGGTGCACCATCGTTTCAACTGCTTTATTCATGTCCTGCACACTGATAAACTCCAGTTTGGAATGAATGGCCTGCTCTCCGGCAAACAAATTAGGGCAAGGCAAACCCATAAACGACAAACGGCTGCCATCTGTGCCGCCACGGATACTTTCCATTTTCAGTTCCAGCCCTGCCCTGCCAATAGCTTCTTTGGCATGATCAACAACCTGGGGGTTTACATCCAGTATCTCTTTCATGTTGCGGTATTGCTCCGTAACAAGAAATTCAAAAGTTGCTTTGGGGTAGGTTCGCATTCTTTCTTCAATTTGTGTCCGCAGGAAATCTTCTTTCTTTGCCAAGCCTGCGGTTTCAAAATCGCGGATGATAAAATCAATGGTACATTTCTCCGCAATACCTTCCAATCTTACCGGGTGAATAAAACCTCTCTTACCATCTGTCGATTCCGGGGAAAGCCTGTCTTTGGGTAAAGCCGCCAGGATCTCTCCTGCAATTTTCATCGCATTTACCATCTTATCTTTTGCATAACCAGGATGGGCGATCACGCCATGAATAATTACCTGCACCGCATCAGCGCTGAATGTTTCGTCTTCCAATGAACCGGTATCACCACCATCCAGTGTATAACCAAAATCGGCACCCAGTTTTTTCATATCAATTTTATTGACGCCTTTACCTACTTCCTCATCGGGTGTAAATAATATTTTTATTTCACCATGTTTTATTTTTTTGTTTGATAGTAAGAAATTTGCCAGGTCCATGATCTCCGCAACACCGGCTTTATCATCCGAGCCAAGCAGGGTTGTTCCTGAAGCAGTAATGATATCATTACCCATTTGGGTTTTCAGGTATGGATATTCATTCAATCGCAGCACCTGTGTCTTATCATCCGGCAATACAATATCCTGTCCCTGGTAGTTTTTATGCACGATGGGTTTTACACCGGTACCGCTGCAATCGGGAGCCGTATCCACATGAGCACAAAAACAAATAACCGGGACTTTTTTATTGGTCGTGGCCGGGATGGTTGCATACACATAACCCCACTCATCCAAATGAGCATCGGCAATGCCCATTTGTTTCAACTCTTCAGCCAGGATCTTACCCAGGTCTTTCTGTTTTTCTGTAGAAGGAGAAGAATTGGATTGCGGGTCGCTTTGTGTATCTACCTGCACATATCTTAGAAATCGTTCTGATGCAGTAAATTGGTAGTTTTCAAACATATCTAATTTATTGGGGTATCGAATATACAACATAAAGCAGTTGGTATTCAAAATGCAGTTGTCAAACACCAATAATCTTGTTATCTTTTCACCTAACCAAAACAATTCAACATGAAAAAATGGATTATTGGCTCTTTAATTGGAGCCATCATAATTTTTGCCTGGCAGGCAGCCTCCTGGATGTTCCTTGGCATTCATGATAAACAGATGAAATATACTCCTGCTCAAGGTGAGATCATGTCTGTACTCTCAGCAAATATCAAAGAAGACGGATTATACATGCTTCCCAGTGCAGCCACCAAAACAGAAATGGAAGCGATGAAGAAAGATATGGAAGGCAAACCCTGGGCTTCTGTAATTTATCATCAGTCATGGAAAAATGACATGACTATGCAAATGATCCGGGGATTCCTGGTATGTTTTGTAATGGTATTACTCCTGGTCATTGCACTCTCGAAAGGGGGAATGCCCAACTTCACCGGATTTTTGACCGGCAGCCTGGCCGTTGGTGTATTAACCTTCCTTTGGGGTCCTTATATGGGACATAACTGGTTCAACTTACCCTGGCATATGATCCGGGGAGATATTATTGATGCCATTGTTGCCTGGGGACTTTGCGGAGCATGGCTGGGTTGGTGGATGAATAAGAGATAGCCATTAGCTGTTAGCTATTAGCCGTTAGCTAATGGCCAATGGCTAATAGCTAACGGCTATACTATGGCATTATAATAAGCGGACTTCCCCCAACAATTTCCACCAGTTCAAGATCAAATACAAGATCCTGTCCTGCCAGCGGATGGTTGGCATCGAGCAAAACGACATCGTCTTTTATTTCCACGATAGTAACCTGGAATTGCTGTCCTTGCGGGTCACTCATCCCTAAAGGCATGCCTACTTCTATATCGAGGTCTTTTGGAAACTTATCTTTCGGCATCTCGATCACCATATCAGGATTTCTTGGACCGTATGCTTCATCGAAAGGGATATTAATTGTCTTCTTCTCGCCAACAGTCATACCGGTCACCCCTTCATCAAAACCTTTTATCACCATTCCGCTGCCTACTTCAAACTCCAACGGTTCCCGGCCTGCTGATGAATCAAATGTTTCCCCGGAAGTTAATTTGCCATGATAATGTACTTTCACCTTATCACCATTTTTTACCTGCGCCATCTTATTATATTTTAATTAATAATAGAAAAACCGGGGCGAAAGATAGCAAAATCACGAATGCAACCATTTAAATATTTTACGCTGTCTGAGTTAATAATTTCGGTACTTTACCTGCTGATTATTATAAATAAAAGATATGAGAATTTTAAAAGCACTGCTCCCGGTTTTACTGATCACAGTGGGTTGTTCCGCACAAAACTCAGTTCAGCAATTTGTGCAAAATGAACAACCAAAGGTATTGGCAGGAGCAGACAGGATAAATGTCTACCTGCCACTGATCAAAGGCCGAACAGTTGGGATTTTTGCCAACCAGACTTCCATGGTGGCCAATACACACCTTGTTGACACATTAACAAAACTGGGGATCAAGATCAAAGTAATATTCGGGCCTGAGCATGGTTTCCGGGGCACAGCTGATGCCGGGGAAAAAGTAGGTAACTACACAGATGAAAAGACAGGTATCCCGGTTGTTTCATTATATGGAAGCAAAAGAAGACCCTCTGCTGAAGATGTTAAAGATGTTGATATACTGATCTTTGATATACAGGATGTGGGAACCCGTTTTTACACGTTCATTTCTTCCCTTGAAGAATTTATGGAAGGAGCTTTTGAGTTGGGCAAACCTTTGATGATACTTGACAGGCCAAATCCCAATGGGTTTTATGTGGATGGCCCTGTACTTGATCTAAAGTTCCGCTCATTCGTTGGAAGGCAACCTATCCCGATCGTCTACGGAATGACGATCGCCGAATATGCATTTATGATCGCCGGTGAAAAATGGCTGAGTGAAAAAGCAAATTTGAAATATGATTATTATCGTACCGCACAAAATTCCCCGGATACTCTTTTTCATTTCCAGGTGATCAAATGTAAAGGATACGATCACAAAACAAAATATGTATTGCCGGTAAGACCTTCTCCCAATCTTCCGAATATTCAATCCATTTATCTCTACCCTTCCACCTGCTTATTCGAAGGCACAGTTTTAAGTGAAGGGAGGGGAACCAATAAACAATTCCAGGTTTTTGGACATCCATTACTACCAAAAAATTTATACTCATTCACGCCGAACCCCAACGAAGGAGCAAAAAATTCCAAATTATACGGACAGCTTTGCTATGGCTGGGATCTTAGCGGCACAACCGATGAAGTATTGGCAAAAATTAATAATCATGTCCAGTTAAAATGGTTGATGGAAGCCTATAAACTATTTCCGCAGAAAGACAGTTTCTTCCTGAAATCAAATTCTTTTAACCGCCTGGCGGGCAATGATGTGCTGATGCAGCAAATAAAAGATGGGAAGAGTGAAGAAGAGATCAGGAAAAGCTGGGAGCCGAAGTTGACAGAGTTCAAGGTCATCCGGAAAAAATATTTGATGTACGATGATTTTGAATAATTGCCGGCTCATTCAACACATTTAGTTTATTTATCTTCGCAGCGATGAAAGAATTTCAATCGCTGCGAATTGTTTTTATGGGTACCCCCGAGTTTGCCGTCGCATCATTGGATGCCCTGGTAAAAGCAGGTTGCCATATCGCAGCTGTTGTAACGGCTCCTGATAAAGCAGCCGGAAGAGGAATGCAGTTACAGCAAAGTGCAATAAAGAAATATGCCGTTGAGAATAATTTAAAAGTTCTGCAACCTGAAAAATTAAAGGACCCGGGATTTTTAGATGAATTAAGATCGCTGAAAGCCGATCTGCATATTGTAGTGGCCTTCCGTATGCTCCCCGAAGCAGTTTGGGCTATGCCACCCATGGGCACCATCAATCTTCACGGGAGTTTATTGCCGCAATACCGCGGCGCTGCACCCATCAATTGGGCGATCATTAATGGAGAAAAAGAAACAGGTGTCACAACTTTCAAATTAAAACATGAGATCGACACCGGTGATATTTTATTGCAGGAAGCAATTCCGATCGGTGAAAATGAGACCGCCGGTGAATTACATGATAAGATGAAAGAGGTCGGGGCTAAACTTCTGGTGAAAACAATAAAAGGATTAGCTGATGGGACAGTCAGGGAAACACCTCAATCGTCAGAAACTGACTCACAACTCACGACTCACGACTCACGACACTTAAAACATGCTCCCAAACTCCATACAGACAATTGCCGTATCAACTGGAGCAATACAGTTGAAAATACTTATAACTTTATCCGGGGACTTAGTCCCTACCCCGGCGCTTTTACGATCATCAATGAAAAAATGTTCAAGATCTTCCGGGCAAAAAAGGAAATTGTATTTCCCAAAGACACAGAAGGTGATCCTGAGACCGATGGAAAAACCTACCTGAAATTTACATGCACCGACGGTTACCTGCATGTACTGGAAGTACAAATAGAAGGAAAGAAAAAAATGATGATTGAAGAATTCCTGCGGGGCTTCAGGTCAAACAACGATCAATAATTGATCTTTACGATAAACTTATCCTGTTCCTGGATCTGTAATGCTGCTGCCGCTGCATTGCTGATCCGGATATTCAAACCTTCATTCTGACGAATACCACTCATTTCACCCAGCACTTTTGCATACACCGCTTTGTTATTATCGGGATTCACGACCCTGACAATGGTACCGGGTTGCACAGCATCCATCAGTAAATAATATTTTGCATCCTGCCACCCGCTTTCGGTTTTAAAAATTCCTGACGTAACCATCTCATTTTTTATGGCCGGGGTTATTTTCACCTGCCGGTCAAAAGATGTTTTAAAATATCCCTGTCCTTGTATAAGCACTGTCCTTTCTTCCCTGGCAACCGGGAGAGTCGCCTTTTTATCTTCTATCTTTGCAGCTTTTATTTCTGCCTCCGCTTCTTTTTTCTCCTCTTTTTTTTCGTCCTTGGTAAGAACAGGTTCTTCAACTTTCACTACCGGTTCTTCCTCCTTTTGTTTATTGTTAATAGTAACGGAGGGCATTTCTTTACTCATCAAAAATCCCACGATAAGTTTGGCGCCTTCTTTTACATTAACGCCGGAGAGCCCATTCCACCACTTCAAATTTGATATGGAAACATTATTATTACCGGCACTGACCTTAGACCAATCGTCCTTATCCTTCGCTTTGTAATAAACCGGTGTGCCTTTGTTTCCGGTCTGTATAAAATTTGTATCTGTCAAAGGAATGCGGATCTTCTGGTCAATAAAAAGACCTTTGGTCATATCCAGTTTATTGAAAGAAGCAATGGACCTGGGAGAAACATTGTAAAGCCGTCCCACCGAATAAAAACTTTCCCTGGCCACCACTTTATGTTCCAGGTACAGGCCTTTATCACTGCTCTTTAGCAGCAAATCAGCTTTCTGTGCATACAGGGAAAAAGCTGCAAGCAGTAAAAATAAAAAGGAGAGAACAAACTTCTTCATACTGTACGATTTGGTCTGCAAAGATGTGGAATTTTTTCTTGGTTCACCCGTTTATATGTCTTTTAGTAATGAGTTAATTTGAAAAAGGTTCACGCAGAGTGCGCAGAGAACGCAGAGAATTTTGGTTTAACCCTCAGCGAATTGAGTCCCGCCTTTGGCGGGATGCAACTGACCCTCTACCTGTCTTTTAATATCCTCAGCTCTTTGGGATAATAATTATTGATGCGGTTTGGTAAAGCATTTATCCAGCCAAGTGAATGTCCCTGGTATGTTACCAACTGCCAGCCTTTATTTCCCGGCGATATATCCAGGTCCTTACGTTGCAGGTAGTGTATGGACTGCTTATAGTCCAATTCCGTTCGGTTAATTGAGTCAACCGGCAAATTACTCATAGCAAAAGCATGGTCAGGCAGCAATTTATCCCGAACCAGTTCTCCAATGATAGTACCGGAATAGAGCAAATGGAGTTTGTTCAATAAAAGATCAAAATCATCCGCTGATTTATCGGGCCATGCAAAAACCGTATTGTCATGCTTAATAAATTTCAGATCATCTTTTGCGACCCATTTTTTGATAACATCCATTTCCTTTCTGTTCAGAACATCTTTTTTATTTTTTATTTTGAATGCAGCATTCTCTTCTCCATTTGTTTTTCGAAAACAAGCGAGGAAGAGACCTTCACCTTTTACTTTATCCGGCCAAAAACGATAGCCTTTGCCCGTATCAGCAATTCCCCAACCGGGGTGAATGGTCAATGGTGAATAGTCAATAGCAAACTCATTCATTAGCCAGTTCGCTATATCCTCATCTTCTTCCTTTGAATAAGAACAGGTGGAATAGACCAGTATCCCATTTTTTTTAAGAGAGGGCCAAACATCTGCCAGTATCCTTTGCTGCCGCTGGCTGCATAATGCCACGTTATTAAGACTCCATTCTTCAATGGCTTCCTGCTCCCGGCGAAATAAACCGCTCCCGCTGCAGGGAGCGTCCACTATGATCACATCAAAATAATTTTCCAGTCTTGAAAAATCCCTGGGATCGTTATTGGTCACAACGACATTGTTACAACCCCACTTCACGATATTATCCTTTAAGACATTTGCTCTTGAACGGATCACTTCGTTGCTTACCAGCAAACTTTCTTTTGAGATCAGTGATTGGATATGTGTTGACTTACCACCAGGAGCTGCGCAGAGGTCAAGGATCTTTAATGGCCGGGTAACAGTTTGTTTCAATGCTTGTTCGAGGAACATACTGCTGGCTTCCTGCACATAATAACAACCGGCATGAAAAAGAGGATCGAAGGTGAAGGAAGGACGTTGTTGCAGGTAATAGCCGTACTCTGTCCAGGGGACGGCCTCCCCTAAATCCCCTCGCAAGGAGGGGACTTCCGAAGACTCCGATACTTTGAAAGGATTTAATCTGATTGAAGTAACCTGTTCTCCCGTAGAATGAACTTTTTCAAAAGCTTCTTTATCGAAACCTTTGATACCCCTTAATGATCCTAATAATGCTTCAGGTAATTGCACAGCACAAAACTATAGACAAACTATCATCTATCAACTATTAAACTATCATCTATTATCTATTATCTGTATTCTAAAATGCTTTCTTGATAACAACATTCATCGCCTGCTGCACCTGTTGTGTATAAACATCAATTGTTTTTGAAACGATCTCAATATTTTCCTGGGCCTCTTTCCAGTTTCTTTGTTCAATAGCTTCACGGATGCCCGGCAAAGTTTTTACACCATAACCTGTATAATATCCCGGTGCATAGACCTGGTGCTTATACCAGGACCTTCTCGGCAATCCTTTTTCATTGATCAGGCTTCTTTCTATTTTATATAAAATCTCATTCAGCTCTTTTTGTTTATCGGCCGGTAACTGCGTGGCGCTGCCATATTGTTTCTGCAATTCTTCAGAACGGTTCTTCAATTGCATCATTGAGTTCTCCAGGTCGCTGAAATTAAGAAAGGGCACTGCCTCTTTCAGTTTTGGGGCATCATAAGTTTTGGTCGGATCTTTTGCAAGATCATAGAGTTTATCCTGTATCATTTTATTCTCCTGCTCTGTTTCCGTTCTTGTATTATCGACCAATGTTTTCAGTTCGGCAACATAATCGGCAACTGTTTTATAAAAACTATTCACATCAAATGGCAATACATCGGCATTGGCCATTCTCATCATGGCCCGTCCGGCCGTTTTGGATAATGTTATACCATATTTAAAACCGGGGTCTTTGAATTTTGTAAAGTGATCATACGAATCATAAATGGAATGATATTCTCCACCCTGCCCTTCTCCACCAAAACCAAGGTTCATAGATGCAATACCCAAAAATTGTAAAAAGCCCGACCAATCGGAACCTGCGCCTAACGCACCGAGTTTAATATTTTTATTCCCGATCAATTTTGCTCTTGCTGTTTTATCGGCAGTTACAATAGCAGATGCATATTTTCTTTCCCTGATACTCACGCCAGTTTGCGGATCAATAACTTCGTTGGCTATCTCATTAAAAAACGGTTCCAGTGTATGAGAACCACCCACGCCAACAAAACCACGGGAGTTACCATCCGTATTCAAATAAAAAACAGCTTTTTTTCTTAACTCTTCCTGGTGATCTTCTGCCCACTCCGTTGAACCCAGCAATGCCGGCTCTTCTCCATCCCATGCACAATACACCAGCGTACGTTTTAATTTAAATCCTTTCTTTACCAATTCACCAATGGCCCTTGCTTCTTCCATTTCTGCCACCATGCCACTGATAGGATCAGCAGCGCCATTTACCCAACCATCATGATGATTACCACGCATGACCCATTCATCCGGCAATTCGCTGCCGGGCAATTTTGCGATAACATTATACAACTGTTTTATATCCCAGTTGAATTGTAATTTCAAATGCACTTTATCCTTGCTCGGACCTACATGATAAGTGATCGGCAATCCACCTCTCCATGCTGCAGGCGCCACTTGTCCGCTTAATGATTGCAATAAAGGCAATGCATCTTCATAAGAGATCGGCAACACAGGAATTTTCATGATAGTAATGGCTTCACTCCTTTCTAATCTTTTTGCATCCTTTGTTGCACCGATACCCGGGGTCAGCGGATCACCGGGATAAACAGGCATATCCATCACCGAACCACGCTGCACACCATCCTTCGGACGAAAAGCGCCTTCAGGATACGTATCACCTGCTCTATAGCCATCATCTTCGGGGTCAGAATAAATTATACAACCAATAGCGCCATGTTCAGCTGCAACTTTTGGTTTAATGCCTCTCCATGATCCGCCATATTTAGCGATCACAATTTTTCCTTTTACATCTATTCCCATTCTTTCCAGTTCTTCGTAGTCTGCAGGAATACCGCGGTTCACAAAAACCAATTCAGCCGTTACATCACCATCGGCAGAATAGGCATTATAAGAAGGGAGTTGTTCGGCTTTTTGTCCCGAGGTTTTATCTGCTGTCAATGTTGATTCTTCCAGCTTTGCCTTGAAAGGCTTGCTGCCCAGGAGTTCCAGCGATCTGAACTTTGGCGTTGGGAACAACACATAATAAGATGCGATCTCGGTTTGATAACCCCACTGCCTGAATAAGTTCGCCATATATTCTGCATTCGCTTTATCCTGCGGGCTGCCCACATGATGCGGGTGCGAGGTCAGGAACTGCATCCATGTATCCAGGTTCTTTGCATTAAGCTGCGCATCAAATTGTTTTTCCCAATCAATTTGCCTGGCCGCGTTGGCATCCGTAAAACCCATTATTTTTTGGGCATTGGTTGTTGCAACAAAAAACAGGAAAAGCAAAACAAGATTCAATTTTTTCATGATCGTGGTTTTTATTTTTATGAGGCCAGCAGTTGTGCTACTATCATCGTCTGTTGCGTCGCACACTTGTACGTCCGGTAATTCTATTCAGCATTTGCGAAGAGCTATACTGTAAGCCATATCACTTCTCAGTAATTACAACACAGAGATACAGAGGTTTGGAGTCGCACAGAGTGTCTCCGTGAAGCTCAGTATCTCTGTAACTCTGTGTTGAAATATTTTATCCGAACTAATATTGTACTCTTAATCAAAGATTCTTGATTTCTCCGATCAGATCCTGCAAAACTTTTTTGGCATCGCCAAACAACATAGAAGTTTTTTTCTGAAAGAATAATTCATTTTCAATTCCTGCATAACCCGGTTTCATACTTCTTTTATTTACGATCACCAGTTTGGCCAGTTCCACATCCAGTATCGGCATACCATAGATGGGAGAAGATGGGTCGGTCTTGGCTGCCGGGTTCACCACATCATTAGCACCAAGTATCAATACCACGTCCGTGCTGGGAAATTCTTCATTGGCCTCTTCCATTTCTTTCAGCTTTTCATAATTCACATCCGCTTCGGCCAATAGTACATTCATGTGACCGGGCATCCGTCCTGCCACGGGATGAATAGCATATTTTACCTCCACTCCTTTGCTCTCCAGCAATTTCTCCAACTCATGACAAGCATGCTGGGCCTGCGCTACAGCCAATCCGTAACCCGGGACAATATATACTCTATTGGCATAAGCCATAACCACTGCTGCATCACTTAATGAAATTTCCTTGTAAGCACCTTGTTGTGTTGCCCCTGCTGGTCCATTCTTTGCGCCGCCAAAAGATCCGATCAGCACATTCGTTAACGAACGATTCATGGCTTTACACATCAGGATAGTAAGTAATGTACCAGCGGCACCAACGAGGATACCTCCTGTCATCATTACTTTATTATCATACAGGAATCCACCGCAAGCTGCTGCTACACCGGTAAAAGAGTTGAGCAAAGAAATTACAACCGGCATATCAGCACCGCCGATAGGGAACACAAAGAAAATTCCATATAATAATGATAAAGCAAAAATGGCATAGAAGATAATTTTTGCATTGGCTGGCGTCCACCCGATCAAATAAGCTGCCAGCCCAAGAATAACCAATAGCAAAGCAATATTAAAAATGTGTTGCCCTTTAAAAGAAAAGTCTTTGACTTTACCATTCAACTTTCCCCAGGCGATCATTGAACCGGCAAATGAAATTGAACCAATGATTAAACCAAGAATAATAATTAATAAAATTCCTGACGGAATGGCCTTGATACCCGATACGTTTGTTCCCAGTTGGCTTAAAGGTGGATAAACAATCCATGATTTTAATAAATGGTCAAATTCTACGATCGAGATCAATGCCGCACATGCCCCACCCATACCATTGAACATACTCACCATCTCCGGCATGGCGGTCATCTTAACTTTTTTGGCAGCCAATGTGCCGATGATACTGCCAATTATGATCCCTCCGAATATCCAACCGTAATTATGTAATTTATTGCCGGCATCGTCCCTGTATAAAAAGATAGTTCCGAAAATGGCAATGGTCATACCGAAAGCTGCCAGCAAGTTCCCGTTTCTTGCCCGGGCCGGGTTTGACAGCATCTTCAGGCCAAGAATAAAAGTGATGGCGCCGATGAGATAACAAAGTGTAAGTATGTTGAGTTCCATTGTAAAAATTAAAAAGTAAAAAGTAAAAAATCAAAATATCCCCACCCTGTTTTGATTTTTTATTTTTGAATTTTGACTTCTTATTTCTTTTTCTTCTTAAACATCTCCAGCATCCTGTCCGTTACCACAAAACCACCTACCACATTCAAGGTCCCCAGGATAACAGCTAAAAAACCCAGCACAAGCGCCAGGTAATTATCATTCTCAGCCTTGCCCATTACGATTATTGCACCGATGATAACGACACCATGAATAGCATTGGCCCCGCTCATCAGTGGTGTATGCAGCACACTCGGCACATGGCCGATCACTTCTATCCCTACAAATATCATCAGGATGACAATGTAGATGATCTGCTGGTTGCTGGTTATCCAGTTCAATACTGATTCCATGTTGATAATTTTGAAATTTTAGAATTTCGAAATTGGAAAATTGCAATTTCAAAATTTCCCAATTGTACTTTTCCCAATTCTTTCCAATTACTTAATTCTATCATTGGTTATTTCTCCTTTGTGTGTCATACAACTGCCTTTTACCAGGTCATCTTCCCAGTTCAGGTTGATCGTTCCTTCTTTTGTAATGATCAGCTGCAAAAAATTCAGCACATTCTTCCCATACACTTTGCTTGCATCAGCCGGCATGGTGGCCGGCAAATTAGAATTACCGACAATGCTGATCCCATTATATATAACGGTCGCATTATTTTTTGTCAGCGGCGTATTGCCGCCAGTAGCCGAAGCAATATCGATGATCACAGAACCTGTCCGCATGGCTTTTATCATTTCTTCTGTAATAAGTATGGGAGCTTTTTTTCCGGGTATCTGCGCCGTCGTTATAACAATATCAGCTTTGGCTATACTTTCGGCGATCTTCGCTTTCTGCCGCTGCATAAATTCCTCGCTTTGCTCTACGGCATATCCGCCGGCGCTGCTTGCATCGGCGGCTCCTTCCACTTCAATAAATTTCGCACCAAGACTTATTACTTCTTCCTTTACGGCTGGTCTTGTATCAAATACTTCTACCACCGCTCCCAACCTTCTTGCAGTTGCTATTGCCTGCAACCCCGCAACACCGGCGCCAAGTATAAGTAGTTTGGCCGGCTTGATGCTGCCTGCAGCTGTCATGAACATGGGAAAATATCTTGGATACATATTCGCTGCAGTAAGCACGGCTTTGTATCCGGCTATATTGGCCTGCGAGCTTAATACATCCATGGCCTGCGCCCTTGTTGTACGGGGCAGCATATCCAATGAAAAAGTAGTGATCTTGTCAGCAGCCCATCGTTTCATTAAACCCATATTGAATAAAGGCTGATAAACGCCAATAAGAATGTCTGATGCCAGGTGTGCGGTGTCTGATGCATCAGGAGGCTGAATAGATAAGACGATGTTTGAAAATTCTAAAACTTCTACCCGGCTCTTGATCTGCGCCCCGGCTTTTTCATATTCCGCATTGCTGCAATAGGCGTTTTCGCCGGCCCCGGACTCCACTAATACAGTAATGTTTTTTTTGGTGAAAGTGGCGACTGCTTCAGCCAGAAGCGATACTCTTGTTTCATGGGCGGGTTCTTTCAGAAGGCCAATCGTCATATTAAATCTGGATTATGCATAGAAAATTGAATTTTCTAATAGCCGCTAAGATATTGATTTTTTCAGGAGAGACACAAGCAGAAATATTGATTTAATTCAGCCCCGGGCATGTTTCTGGTCATTTTCAGAACCGGATCCTGAAATGCTGTTTTTCCCTGAATTCCTGCCTGAAAAAAACAATCCCGATAAAAAAAAGGTCGATGGTACAGCGGACGGACGGATGTTTTTTAATGGTTTCCCAAGCCTGCTCCATTTCCCCGCTCCAGTGTATATCATCGAAGACAAGAATAGAATCGTTGTCTGTTTTTGGCAGCAATTGCTGAAAGTATCTTTCAGTGGGTTCACGACGGTGATTGCCGTCGATGAAAACAAATTCAACAGTTGATAACGGAGAAATGACTGATGATAAAGTACGATCGAAGTTCCCTTCAATGATTGAAATATTTTGCAATCCCATTGATGCAAAATTATTTTTTGCAACAGCAGCCACTTCCTTTGCACCTTCCAGTGTAATAATATGGCCGCCCGGTCTTGCCAGCGATAAATAAGATGTGGTGATACCTAATGATGTTCCGATCTCAAGAATAGTTTTGGATTGATAGATTTTCACCATCCTGAATAATAATTGTCCGAACTTTTTGGGTTTGGCTGCAGATCGGGCTATAGAGGCGATGGTTCGTTGGTTGGTTTTTATAACAGATGAGCCGGCGCCAAAGTCTTCAATATTCAAAACAGTCTTATCCGCTAATAATTGCTGTCGCAAACCTTCCACTTTATCATATTCAGGATAATGGCTTTTGTCGTTAAGCACTTTAGTAATAAGATCAAAGACAAATGGAGAATGAATACCGTGACCACTGCTGCCGGAAGCTTTGAGATAGTAGTTAAGATATTTTACGGCAAGTTGCCATTTGGAATACATGGATTGAAAATAAGAAATAAGTAATAAAAAATAAGGAATAAGAAAGTGCTTCCGGACCTTAGGATTATTCAACTTTCTGATTTCTTATTCCTTATTTTTTATTTCTCATTTTATCCGATTCTCTCCCAAACCTGGAAAGAATAGTTATAAGCATTCTTCTCATCGGCCTCATGATCCTGCTGGCTCATCAGTTGCCATTTTTCCGGGTGCAGTGCCGGGAAAAAAGTATCAGCCTCCGGTTCCACCTCCACACGGGTAAGATAAATGCGGTGGGCTTTGTCAAAAAGTGTTTTATAAATTTCTCCCCCGCCGATCACCATTATTTCTTTGGCATCTGTTTCCCTCGCTACAAACAAAGCATCATCAATATTCTTGACAGCAATGGCTCCTTCCGTTTTCCAACCCGGCTGGCGGGTGATTACAATATTCTTTCTTCCGGGAAGAGCTCTCCCCAGTGATTCAAAGGTTTTTCTTCCCATCACGATGGGCATTCCCCAGGTGATATTTTTGAAATGCTTCATATCATTGGGTAAATGCCAGGGTAGTTTGCCGTCTTTCCCGATGGCATTATTGGTAGCTGCAGCGACGACGAACGAAATAGTCATAATGAAAAATAAGAAATAAATAATAAGAAATAAGAAAGTATCGATTTATTATTTAAACCTTTCGGCATTGTTTTAAAAAATTTTGTACTATTCAGAACTGAGCCTGTCTATCATCACGGTTAAATTTTGTATACTTATTTTCAATCATAAACGTATCCACTTTCTCATTCCTTATTTCTTATTATTTCTTTCTTATTCTCAGACCGCCACAGGCGCTTTAATGGCCGGATGGCATTGATAGTTTTCCAATGTAAAATCCTCAAACTTAAAATCAAAAATATTCTTTACTGCCGGGTTCAGTTTCATAGTTGGCAGCGGAAAGGGTTGGCGGCTTAACTGAAGGTTTACCTGCTCCATATGATTATTATAAATATGTACATCGCCAAATGTATGAATGAACTCACCCGGTTCCAGCTCACATACCTGTGCGATCATCAATGTCAGTAATGCATAAGAAGCGATATTAAAGGGAACGCCAAGAAATATATCAGCGCTGCGTTGATATAACTGGCAACTTAGTTTTCCATTGGCAACATAAAATTGGAACATGGTATGACAAGGCATCAAAGCCATCTCCGGCAATTCAGCCACATTCCATGCATTGACAATTAATCTGCGGCTGTCAGGGTTCTTTTTTATTTGTGTAATTAGATCCGATACCTGGTCCACGATCTTTCCATCTTTTCCTTCCCAACTCCGCCATTGTTTACCATATACCGGGCCCAGTTCACCATTCTCATCAGCCCATTCATCCCAAATTTTTACGCCATGTTCTTTCAAATAAGCAATATTAGTTTCTCCTTTTAAAAACCAAAGCAATTCATGGATGATACTTTTCAGATGAACTTTTTTGGTGGTGACCAATGGAAACCCTTTCTGCAGATCAAACCGCATCTGGTAGCCAAAACAGCTTTGTGTACCTGTTCCCGTGCGATCCGTTTTATGAACACCATTATCCAATATATGCTGAAGGAGATCGAGGTATTGTTGCATGGGTGCAAGTTAGGAAAAAGGCTAGTGGTAAGTGGCGAGTGGGGAATGGGTGTGGGGAAACTGTGGAAGATTTTTATTTTGATTTTCTTCTCGCCAATTCCTTTTTTATCAATCCCAACTCCCTCCCCGTCTGTCCTTTCACCGAAGTATTTTCCTGGGCCCGGCGCATCAGGTAAGGGATCACATCTTTAATTGGACCAAAAGGAAGATACTTACTGACACTGCAACCGGCATGCGCCAGGTTGAATGTGATATTATCACTCATACCATATAACTGGCTGTAATGAACATGGGGATGACTCAAGGGTAAACCTTTTTGCTGCAACAATTGAGTAGTATAAAGATTGCTGTATTCATTGTGCGAGGCGACGATCAATGCAATACGATCAATATGCTCAATGCAGAATTTTACGCTTTCATTAAAATCTTTATCGCTGCTTTTTTTATCAGGGTGAATGGGGGAAGGATAACCTTTTTCCGCAGCTCTTTTCCTTTCTTTTTCCATATAGGCCCCGCGGACCAGTTTGGCGCCCAATATGAATTTTCGTTCCATCGCAGCCGCATAAGAATCTTTGAGGAACTGCTGCCGGTCTGTGCGGTAATGCTGCGTGGTATTATAGACAACAGGTCTTTCTTTATTAAACATATCCATCATCAGGATGGTAATGGCATCTACCGGGTCCTGTATCCATGTTTCTTCCGCATCTATCAATACACCCCTTTTCTTTGCAGAGGCTGTTTCGCAAACACGCATGATGCGATGGCGGACACAGTGCCATTCTTCCCTTTCATGGACCGGCAATTCTTCCACAGCTTTTAAATATCTTTTCATCAATGTCCCTTCGGCAGCATGCATCAGCTCATCTAATTTTTCCAGCAAAGCAAACCTGGCAAACCCTGTTACTTTCACACTCATGAACGGGATATTTGGTTGCGTGGCCGCATAATTAATAACCCGGATAAATTCATCGCAGGTATGTTCAAAATTCTCTTCCCCTTCTTTTCCTTCCACGGCATAATCAAGGATGACCTTTACTTTATGATCGCCAAGCATTTTTGCAATCACCGTTGTTTGTTCAAGCGTTTCGCCACCCACAAATTGTGCAAAAATTGTTTTCCTGATGATTCCTTTTACCGGCAAACCAACTTTTACCGACCAGGGCGCCAGCCGGGTTCCCAATTTTACGATCCAGGGTTTACCCATTAAAGAAAAAAGGAAGCGGGCTTTTTTTAATTGTTTATTCGTCTTGTATTCAAATGCAACCTCCGTGTTGTCAAAAGATATTGCAGCGGGTGATAATTCCATAGCTATCGGTATTGAATGCTCAAATGTAGGGCATAAGATTTAAGGAACAAGTATAAGGCACAAGGTACAAGGACCAAGTGAACCCTACTGAACGAAATATCCATTTATGTTTCGACCTTGTACCTTGTTCCTTGTTCCTTGTCCTTCGCGCCTTGAGCCTTGTCTCTTGTTTCTTGTGCCTTTGTTTTGATACTTTACCTTTGTCAAAATTCTATTTCATGGAAGCAAAAAAACCGGCTGGAAGTTTGATCATTATGACAGAACTCGTATTGCCCAACGACACCAATACGCATGGTAACCTGATGGGTGGCCGCCTGATGTACTGGATGGATATTGCTGCTGCACTTTCTGCCATGAAACATTGTGCCGTACCGGTTGTTACTGCTTCTGTTGATAATATCTCGTTTGAAGCGCCTATTAAATTGGGCAACGTAGTGCATATTGAAGCCAAGGTTTCAAGGTCATTCAATTCATCTATGGAAGTGCATCTGCGTGTTTGGGGAGAAGATGCTATCCAGCAATATAAATACAAAAGCAATGAAGCCTACTATACTTTTGTTGCACTTAATCCGAATGGTAAACCACGTCCTGTTCCCCAATTGATCCCGGAAAGCGAAGAAGAAAAAAAATTATTCGATAGTGCTCTTCGCAGGAGGCAGTTGAGACTGATCCTCGGGGGAAAACTGAAACCCAAAGACGCTACTGAACTAAAAGCATTATTTATCAAAGATTAATTCCTGCTTGATCTTCATTTCCTTACTGCATCATTAAACAAAAAAAGGGCCCCCGTAAGGAGCCCGTGAATTGATCCACCTTGAGAAAACATTTATTTTAACCTACTTCGTCCCTGTTACAACAATTTTTTCAACAGTTTGCTCCCTGGTTTCCACCACGATAGTCCGAAGGCTATAAATTCCCGGTCGTAAATTATCTACCTGGATCGTGTTGCCGGTTGTGATCGTCCATTGGCGGATGATGTGTCCGCTGATATCCGCTAACATAACATTCCTTGCACCATTCCTGTCTTCAAATACGATCTTTACGCTGCCATCTTGCGAAGGATTAGGATATACAATCGTTTTTCCAGGTTGTCCTTCTCCTCTTACTGTACGGATTTCACTGAACCTGGCTTTCCCGTCAAGGTCCACCTGCTGAACCCTGTATTGCGTAATGTTTCTGCTTGCATTCAAATCACTATAGCTATAGGTAAGTATTGAGTTACTGTTGCCATCTACCGCCTGTGAATTGATAAAAACTATTGTTTGCCAGTTATCATCTCCCATATTTCTTTGCAGGCCAAAACCCCTGTTATTGATTTCTGTCGCTGTTTCCCATTTCAATATAACATTTGAGTTGCTGACCCTTTTTGCTGTAAAGGAACTTAAGGTTACCGGTAAAGTACTGCATTGCGTAGATGGGAGAAAAAATACCCTTGATGCCCCGGATGCGCTGCCGGAAGTTTGTGTAAGTACAATAAACACACCCTGGTTTACATTAGCAGTGGGTACGGGGCCGCTAATTGTAGTAGTGGTGCCCGGACCAGCAACAATATTAAAATTAATGGGACCACTCAATAATGTATCAGTGGCAGGTGTAAAATAGCCGTCTCCATTTATATCTGCATACACCCTGTAAAAACCACTGGCGGAAGCAGCCGTATTATTAGTCACAGTAGCACCATAAGTATGATTGCTGCAGTTCACAAAACCAACCGCAGACAGGTAACCGGCCGAATAAAGAAAACCGCAATTAACGCAATGTGCTACCTGTGCATTGGCGGCCTGGCTCGACCAAAGATCAGCTACCAGCACGACCGGTGTGCCGCAGGACACAGGCACCGTTGTTGTAACACCCACTAAGATGATGTCTGCCGAACCATCAGGCAATATATTTCTCGTAATACTTGTCACGCTTGTCATCGGAACTGAATTATCGGGAGGATAGATGCTCATAATGGTAGGCGTGGGGGTATTGTTATTGATCCCTAAATTTAAAAAAGAAGCCCCGAGATCCGCCGCATCAGGGGCATGAATGGCGCCATTCAATGTAGTATGACCATCCACACATTGAAAATAATTTGGATATTGGCTCTGCAACCAGGCATGAATAAAAATGTATTTATTCCCATTATTATTTTCAATATTAAAGCTGACGTCGAATGTTACGGTACAGGTTCCGGGGCCGGGTGCCACGTTCCGGATATTCTGGATAATAACATTAGAAACGGTGCATTGGGCGTTGATTTGCCGGATGCTAAAACTAAAAAAAGCAAGAAGCATCAGGGAGCGTAAAACTTTTTTCATACTTGCTGTTTAAAGATTAAATAGATGACTGAAGGCTAGTGCCAGCAGCGATTATTTTTACGCGGATTCAGATTATCGCTGATTTCAAAGGGGGATAAATGTATTATCCTAAAAAACGTACCAAAAGAAATGACCCAGAAACGAGCATAATTTGAAAGATGTATGGGGTGGTAATTCTACAAAAAAAAATAAACTGACTTTAAAATTCCCGGAGATAAGCAGGAATAATAATATGTAAAAAAAAATCCTTCCGCATGCGGAAGGATTTTGTAAATAAATAGAAAGAAAATTATTCCGGTTTCGTTTCTTCTGTTGCAGACTCCTCGGTAGCTCCACTATCCATTTTCTTCTTCAGGTCGGCCAGCACACCCAGGTCACCAAGAGTGGCTTTTTCCACTTTGTTCTGCACTGTTTTCACTGCTTTCCTTGTTTTATCTGCTTCAGTACGGGCTTCTTTTTTGGCAGCTTCGGCTTCATCTACTTTACCCTGTTCCCAGATCTTTGTATGAGAGACCACGATACGTTTTTCATTGCGGTCAAACTCAATTACCATGAATTGGGCTGTTTCATCTGCACCGATACTCTTTCCGTCTTCTTTGGTAAGGTGACGATTGGGAGCAAACCCTTCCAGGCCATATGGCAATTGAATAGAAGCACCTTTATCATCACGACGGCTAACTGTTCCATCATGGATACTGCCAATAGCAAATGTATCCTGCAAAGTATTCCAGGGATCTTCTTCCAGTTGCTTGTGTCCTAACTGCAGTTTGCGGTTCTCTTTGTCGATTCCCAGGATCGCTATATCAATGTTTGCACCAACCTTGGTGTATTCACCGGGATGGTTAAAACGTTTCAGCCAGCTCAGGTCGCTGATATGGATCATACCACCAATGCCGGGAGCCAGTTCAACAAACACACCATAATTGGTGATGTTTTTCACCAGCCCTGTATGACGGCTGCCTTCAGCAAATTTGGTTTCAATATCATTCCATGGATCTGCTGAAAGCTGTTTGATCGACAAGCTCATTTTCCTGCTTGCTTTATCCAATGTTACGATCTTAGCTTCATGCTCATCATTCAATTTGAAAAACTCTTTGGCATTGATCGGGGTATTGGCCCATGTAATTTCAGATACATGCACCAGCCCTTCCACACCAGGTTGAATTTCGAGGAAAGCGCCATAGTCTTCAATGTTAACCACTCTTCCTTTTACAATATTTCCTTCAGCAATGTTCTCGGCAAGCACTTCCCACGGATGTGGTGTGAGCTGCTTTAATCCAAGGCTGATACGTTTTTTCTCATCATCAAAATCAAGTACTACCACATTGATCTTCTGATCCAGTTTCAGTACTTCAGTTGGGTGAGAGATACGTCCCCATGAAATATCCGTAATGTATAGCAGACCATCCAGGCCTCCCAGGTCCATAAAGGCACCGAAGTCAGTAATGTTCTTTACAGTTCCTTCCAGCACCTGGCCTTTTTCCAGCTTGCTCATGATCTCTGCCCGCTGTGCCTCAATATCGCTTTCAATAAGCGCTTTATGAGATACAACAGCATTCTTAATGGTTTCATTGATCTTCACAACCTTGAACTCCATTGTTTTTCCAACAAACTGATCGTAATCGGTAACAGGCTTCACATCGATCTGTGAACCCGGCAGGAATGTTTCCATTCCAAATACATCCACGATCAGACCACCCTTGGTTTTAGAAGTAACTAAACCGGTGATCACTTCGCCTGTTTTGTGCACTTCCACAATTCTTTCCCATGCACGGGTGATACGGGCCTGGCGGCGGCTCAGGTTCAGGTGTCCTTCCCTGTCTTCTTTCTCTACGATCATCACTTCCACTTCATCACCAACAGCCAGGTTGGGCAGGTCGCGGAATTCATTGAGAGAGATCAAACCATCGCTTTTAAATCCGATGTTAAGGACCACGTCAGTTTTTGTTAAACCAACAACAGTGCCTTTCATCATTTGTCCATCGTCCAGTTGCACAAATGTGTTGTCATACACACTGTGATACTTTTCTTTCTCTTCTTTTGTGTAAGCAGTAATGTGGCGTTTGTCAACACTCCAGTCAAAATCATCGTGTGCGGTTTGAATGGGTGCGGCTTCAACAGGGTTAGATTCTTCGGCAGGTGCAGTTGTTGTCGCTGTAGATGCATCTCCCTCCTCGTGGTGGGCAGCGGTCTCCTGTTCATCAGCGTTTAATTGTTTTCGAATAATGTTTTCAAACATAAATTTTTCCCGAAGGGTTTAAGTATTTCGGGGCGGCAAAGATATGCCATTTCTAAAGAAGAAAACAGCCAAAATTTCAATGAATCCTGACTTTTTTACCAGCTGCAAAGCCCTGATTAAGCGTCCCTTGTCCCGCCGCCGGGCGGGACTCCGTTCGGGGTCCGGTTCGCTGCTCATCATCCAATTCTTGCTATATTCACAAAAATTAAAGGTTGCTGTATAGTATTTTAAAACTTATTGCCCGCATTGCCATCCGTTTTTTTTGCAGAAAGGTCATTATCAATAAGCCGGAATTGCTGAAAATAAAAGGTCCTGTGCTGCTTGCCTGCAACCATCCCAACTCATTTTTAGATTCTGTGATCTTTGATACTTTATTTCAACAACCCGTCTGGAATTTGGCAAGAGGTGATGCTTTTAAAAATAAGTTTTATGTCAGGCTGCTCACAGCATTAAAAATATTGCCCGTTTATCGTACCAGCGAGGGAACAGAGAATCTTTCAGAAAATTATAAAACCTTTGATGCCTGCATCTCCATATTCAGGCAAAATGGTATCGTCGCTATTTTCAGCGAGGGAAAATGCATTAATGAATGGCATTTACGTCGTTTGAAAAAAGGTACTGCCAGGCTTGCCATAAAAGCATGGGAAGAAGGCATTCCGTTGAGAGTATTACCCCTGGGTATTAACTATAGTTCCTTTAGCCGCTTTGGGAAGAATATATTCCTGAATTTTGGCGAGATCATTACTGCAAATGATGTTAATCTGAAAATGGCAGAAGGATTGAGGCATCAATCATTCAATGATCAACTCAGGACGCAATTGGAAAAGCTTGTTTTTGAGATCCCGAAAACAGACCGGCAGGCACAGGCAGCAAAACTGGAAATAAAACCATCGTTACTAAAAAAAATACTGCTGCCCATTCCGGCAACCATCGGGTGGCTGATACATTTACCACTCTATTTGCCTGTCAAATATTTTGTATGGAAAAGAACATTTAAAAATGACCACTATGATTCAGTGATGATGGTTATACTCCTGTTTACTTACCCGGTATACCTTCTGATCATTATAACAATGCTCTGGATCATCCTCCATTGCTGGTGGATTGTTTTTCTTTTAGTGTTGGCCCCTTTTACTGCATGGTCATATATTCAGCTAAAACCACAACTGGATAAATAGAATGTTTGTCATAATGGTCATATAGGTCATAAGGGTCACATGGATTACTCCGATTTGACCTGTTTGACTTATATGACCTATTTGACCATCTGACTAATTGATTTCGCGGAAATCCATCCGCTTGTCCATGCATGCTGGAAATTAAAACCACCTGTTATTCCATCCACATCCAGCACTTCACCGGCGAAAAAAAGATTGGATACTTTCTTGCTCATCATAGTGTTGGCATCCACTTCGTTTAATTTTATACCACCGGCCGTAACAAATTCTTCTTTGAAAGTTGTCTTGCCCTTTATAGTAAATGCACAATTGCACAAATTTTTAATAAGCATGTTTGTTTGTTTCGCCGGCAGATCAGCCCATCGTATCTCTTTTTTAGCTTCCGAATGCTCCAGCAGGAATTCCCATAACCTTTGCGGCAAACCAAATGGATTCTTACCTGAAATTTTTTGCGATGCTATTTCAAATCTTAATTGTTGAAATTTTGCTTTTAGTTCCTGTTCATTTAAACCGGGCAGCCAGTTCACCGTGATCCCAAATTCCCAATTCATTGCTTTTAATTCCCTCGCTCCCCACGCACTTAGTTTCAAAATGGCCGGGCCGCTCAAACCCCAGTGCGTTATTAATAACGGCCCTTCCTGCTCCAGTTTACTTCCCGTAATTTTCACGATCGCATTTCCCACACTCACCCCCATCAATTTGGTAATAGGATGCACGGGCATGTTGAAAGTAAATAATGACGGCACCGGTTCTTCAATCGTATGACCCAATGCTGTTAGCCAATTAAACATAGATGATTTCGGATAGCCGCCGCTTGCAATACATAAATAGTCGGGAGCCAGGAGTTGGGAGTCGGAAAGTTTTACTTCAAAACGATTTGTCTTATTCGCTACGTTTTTAACTTCAACATTCATCATTATTTCCACTCCGTATTTACCAGCCTCTTTCAACAAAGAGTCAATAATTGTTTGTGAAGAATCAGTAACCGGGAACATTCTTCCATCTGCCTCGGTCTTCAACTTCACTCCTCTTTCCTCAAACCATTGTATGATATCTGTGGTAAAAAATTGATGAAATGCTTTTTTGACAAAATATTGTCCCCTTGGATATTTTTTACTCATCTCCGCAATGTCAAAGCAAGCGTGGGTTACATTACACCGGCCGCCACCGCTAACTTTTACTTTTGATAAGAGCTTGTTCGTCTTTTCAATAATAACAACTTTTAATCCCGGGTTCATGCGGGCAGCATTTACTGCACAGAAGAAACCTGCTGCACCGCCCCCGATAACTATAAGTTGTTTTGACATCGCCTTCTTTATTTCATCATCATCAATGCTGCCATGGTCTCCATGCCATTCCACAAATTCTGCAGTCGTATGTTTTCGTTTTCGGCATGCTGGTTATTATCATGGTTGGCTATCGGCACCGAAATGGTCTTTGCATGTAAATATTTTTCAAACAGGAATAATGGAAGGCTGCCGCCAAATGTTGGCATCAGCACTACCTGGTCTGCAGTCGTGTTTTTAACCGCATTTATCACATTCGCAGCAATGGGAAGCTCCATAGAGGTGCGTTGTGCATTATATCCATCTTTGCCAGGTATTATCTTAATGATCTTCGAATACTGTTGTCTTTCTTCATCCGAAGGGTCCCGGTCAATTACATAATAGCCCTGGCTGCGGATATGATCAATCACTTTTTGTTGTTGCCGTTGCCAGTCATTTCCCGGCACTAAGCGCAGGTCCAATACTGCAGTTGCATATGTGGGTATAATATTATTTGCCAGTTTACCCACGTTTCCGCTTTGAATTCCGTTGATATTCAAAGAAGGGAGACTAATAGATTCGCCTAACGATTTTCCGGGGATCTCATTCATCACAATTCCTAATTCTTTTTTCATTTGTTCATCCACCGGGGGAACTTCCTGCAATGCTTTTTTCTCAGCAGCAGTTAAAGGGACCACATCATCATAAAATCCTTTAATGCTGATCCAGCCATTATCATCTTTCATAGAAGCCAGTAATTTAACCAGCATCATGGCAGGATTTGGAGCCCAGTTTCCGTAATGTCCGCTATGAAGAGGTCTTTTGGAAGCATAGACCGTCAGGTCAAGATGTGTATCACCCCGCACACCAAATACAATTTGCTTTTTCCCGGATTGATGCACAGGTCCATCACAGAATATCCACAGGTCTGACTGAAGCAATGACTTGTATTTTTCCAGTATCTCATTTAAATGAGGAGAACCGGCTTCTTCCTCTCCTTCAAAGAAAAATTTAAGATTGCAGGATGGCTTTAATCCGCTTTGTATGATAGCATCATAAGCATTCAGAATTACAGCAACACCTGCTTTATCGTCAGATGCACCTCTTGCATAAATTCTCCATTCGGGATCAAATGAATTTGTAGTAGGAGATATATCAATTGTTTTACCTCCTTTATCAATTGCTCCGTTTGCCAACTGTGGTTCAAAAGGAGTAAGCCCCTTTGCCCATTGTGCAGGATTGACGGGCTGACCGTCATAGTGTGCATAAAAGACCAGGGTTTGTTTTGCACCGGGAGTAATTATTTCGCCATATACCGAAGGCGGCGCCCCGGCAGTAACAGGATCTAATAATTGTACCTGTTGAATTCCTCTTTTCTTCATCATATCCATTAAAAAAATGGCATTCTTATGAAGATTGATGGTATCAACAGCAACATTGGGAATGGAAAGAAATGAAATGAATTCATCCAATATGGGCCTCTCATGCCCGATACGATAGTTCCGTATTTTCAGAATATCGGGTGACTGAGTATAACCAAAAGTTGATAAAAAAGCAAACAGTCCTGCAAGAAAAAAATTCTTTTTCATTTTGAAACCTGGTTATATATATTGAAAGGTACAGGTGGAAAGAATGAATACAAAATACTTTAATAATAGCTGCTATTGAGATTGCTATTTTGTTTTTCCGCTTTTTCAATGATACTGTAATCCGAAAGTATATCTGCCTTTATTTTTCTTACACATACATCATGTTCGAAATGCACGGAGGGTTTACCATCCTTTGTTCTCACCGTCCAGCCATCCTCTTCTGTGTAAACATCTCTTTTACCAAGATTGATCATGGGTTCAATGGCCAGCACCAATCCTTCTTTTAATTTAGGGCCACTGCCCCTCTTTCCATAATTAGGCACCTGCGGGTCTTCATGCATATTTTTTCCAAGACCATGCCCAACCAATTCTCTCACTACACCATAACCATGATCCCGTTCTGTATATTCCTGTATGGCAAATGCAATATCGCCTACCCGGTTGCCGGCAACCGCTTTCTCAATTCCTTTATACAATGATCCTTTTGTCACTTTTATTAAACGGAGCACTTCTTCTCCGGGATCACCAATGGCGAAAGTATAAGCATGATCCCCGTGCCAGTCATTTAATATGATCCCGATATCTATTGAAACAATATCCCCTTCTTTCAGTTCATTTTTACCCGGGAAACCATGAACGACCACATCATTGACCGAGATGCAGGAATTAAAAGGATAACCCCTGTAATTTAAAAAAGAGGGAATGCCATGATGATCATGAATAAAAGAACCGATCATTTTGTCAATAGAAAGAGTAGTGATGCCCGGCTTCAGCAATTTTGCCACTTCGCTTAATGTCTTACTCACCAGCAAAGCGCTTTGCCTCATCAATTCCACTTCCGCATTTGTTTTAGCGATCATCATATACTGCAAATATCCATTTTAAAAATGAACCCGTCCCGCCTAAGGCGAGACGGGTCCGGGTAATATGATTTATAGTTCGATTAATATTGAACAGCCGAAGTTGTTTGCCTGCCCTGTATGCGTCCGCTCTTCATCAGGCCATCGTACTGGCGCATCAGTAACTGTGTTTCTATCTGCTGTAATGTATCCAGGACAACCCCAACCATGATGAGCAGTGATGTACCACCAAAGAAACCGGAGAACTGTTGCGTTACGCCAAATCGCTGAGCAATGCCCGGCAGGATACCTACAAAAGCAAGCAATACCGCACCGGGGAATGTGATCTTATCCATGATATGTCCAATATAATCAGCTGTTGGCTGTCCGGGTTTTACACCAGGAATAAAACCATTATTCTGCTTCAGGTTATCGGCAATTTGCTTGGGATTAAATATCAAAGCCGTATATAAAAACGTAAACCCGATCACGACAATAGCATAAATAAGCATGTACCAAACATTGCTATGATCATTCAGGACCTTTAGAAAAGCCCCTCTTCCATTCGGGTTAAAATTGGCAAAGATGGTAGGGATGAATATAATCGCCTGCGCAAAGATGATCGGCATTACCCCGGCGCTGTTCACCTTTAATGGCAAAAACTGGCGGGCGCCGCCAAATTGCCGGTTGCCTACGATCTGTTTTGCATAATTAACAGGCACTTTTCGTACGCCCTGGATAAGAAGGATACAACCCATTACTATTGCAATGAGTATGGCTATTTCAACAATAAAAACAAGTATATCACCGCTGCGACTTGATTTACTGGTCAACTCCTGGAGAAAATTCTGCGGCAACCTGGCCACAATACCGATCATGATAATAAGGGATGTTCCATTGCCCAATCCTTTGTCTGTGATCTTTTCTCCCATCCACATCACAAATAAAGTTCCGGCTGTTAATACAACTACTGTCGTCAGCCAGAAATTGGAAGCAGAATAACCCGACATCATTCCACCTGTCTGCGCCGTCATACCCCTGAGGTAAGTAACATAAGCAGATGCCTGCAATATGGTAACACCTACTGTAAGATACCGGGTGTACTGGGTAATTTTTTTACGTCCGCTATCTCCTTCTTTCTGCATCTTCTGAAAACGCGGTACCAGTACCGTCATCAATTGCATGAAGATCGAAGCAGAAATATAGGGCATGATACCTAATGCAAAAATAGAGGCATTATTAAACGCTCCTCCGGAGAAAGAATCAATAAGTCCAAGTATACCACTGTTATTGGCGCCGGTCTTTAACTGGGTGGCATCAATTCCGGGCAACACAATATGTGCACCCACCCTGTAAATAGCGATCATCATCAGGGTAAAAAGAATTTTATTTCTTAATTCCTCGATGCTCCAGATATTTATCAGCGTCTGTATGAATTTGAATTTCTTCACGGAAATAATAAATTTTTAATACACTTAAAATACTCTACCACGTTAATTCTTCGCAGTATAAATAAAAGACGCATGGTCAATGCGTCCGCGCAATTTAACGAAATTTACCTTACTATCTCCACGGAACCACCCGTTGCTTCGATGGCTGATTTTGCTTTTTCACTCACCGCATTCACTTTAAAAGTGAATTTATTTTTCAACTCGCCGTTACCTAATATTTTCACTTTATCATTCTGGCTTACCAGCCCGTTGATATAAAGATTTTCAACAGAGATCTCCTTGAAATTATATTTCTCTGCAAGTTGTTCAACCTGTCCCAGGTTAAGAACTTTGTATTCCACCCGGTGAATATTGTTGAACCCACGTTTGGGCAAACGACGCTGGATGGGCATCTGGCCACCTTCATGCGCCATCTTACTTTTATAACCTGCACGGCTCTGGCCACCTTTCGTACCCTTTGTAGAAGTACCACCATGCCCCGAACCATCGCCACGACCAATTCTTTTTACCTTGTGCGTTGCGCCTTTGGCCGGTTTTAATTCATGTAGTTTCATTTTTTTAATTTTTACTTACGGGGTTGTTTCCCCTCGCTTGATTAATTAAAAAGTCAAAAGTGAAAATTCAAAAACTGTATCTCGTTTTGACTTTTTATTTTTGAATTTTGATTTTATTTTACGTCTTCCACTTTCAACAAGTGTGTGATCTTACGGATCATCCCCAATATCTGCGGAGTGGCTTCTACTTCTTTTGTAGAATTTGTTTTATTAAGACCCAATGCCTGTACCGTCAATTTCTGACGTTCAGGTCTGTCAATAGGGCTTTTGATCAATGTTATTTTTAGCTTTTTCATAATTCAATTCTTTTTTCGCCGGCATTAGCCATTGAATACTTTCTTTAATCCCAATGAACGGGTTTTGGCAACATGGATGGGTTCGCGGAGTAAAGCCAATGCTTTAAAAGTCGCTTTTACCACGTTATGCGGATTGGCAGATCCCAATGATTTAGCCAGTACGTCAGTGATCCCTGCAGCTTCCAATACAGCACGCATAGAACCTCCGGCGATCACACCGGTACCATGAGCAGCCGGTTTGATCAATACTTTGGCAGCACCTTCTTTGGCCCACTGGTCATGCGGGATAGTACCTTTCATGACAGGAACTTTGATCAGGTTCTTCTTTGCATCTTCAATACCTTTGGTAATAGCTTCCTGCACTTCTTTGGCTTTTCCCAAACCATGACCCACAACTCCGTTCTCGTTCCCAACAACAACGAGTGCAGAGAAACTGAAGGCACGACCGCCTTTAGTTGTCTTTACCACACGGTTGATGGCAACCACTTTGTCTTTCAGTTCCAGGTCGCCCGGTTTTACCCTGTTTACGTTAAATTTTGACATTTATAATTGTAATTAAAAATTTAAATGTTGTTTGTTTAGAACTTAAGACCGCCTTCCCTTGCTCCGTCAGCTACTGATTTCACCCGGCCATGATAGAGGTATCCACTACGATCAAAGGTTACATCTTTGATCCCTAGCTCTACCGCTTTTTTAGCGATAGCTTCCCCTACCAATTTACTCTTCGCAACTTTATTGGCTTTCTGTGCCTGGATATCTTTATCCTTTGAAGAAGCTGCAGCCAATGTCTGTCCGTTCAGATCATCTATTAACTGCACATAGATCTCGGTATTACTCCTGAACACAGACAACCGTGGCTTTTGAGCCGTGCCTTCGCCGATCTTGCGGCGAATGCGATAACGGATGTTTTGCCTTCTTTTTGTTTTAACTTTTGGATTCATCTCTTTCTATTTTTATTTCCCTGATTCTGCCAGGGATCGATTTGAAAATTTTCTGATTTGAAAATTTGAAAATAACGGCTATCATCTCCAAATCAAGCCATCTTCAAATTTTCAAATTAATTACTTACCTGCCGCTTTACCAGCTTTCTTACGAACCACTTCACCAACATAGCGAATACCTTTTCCCTTGTAAGGCTCGGGCTTACGAAGGCCTCTTAATTTAGCAGCTACCTGCCCGATCAATTGTTTATCGATGCCTTCTAATGTAATAGTAGGGTTCTGACCTTTTTCCTGTGCTGTAACTACTTTTAATTCTTTGGGCACTTCAAAAATGATATTATGAGAATAGCCTAAAGAAAGATCGATCACATTACCCTGGTTAGCTGCTTTGAAACCCACCCCGATCAATTCCAGTTTTCTTTGATAACCATCCGTTACCCCTTTCACAAGATTGGATACTAATGAACGGTACAAACCATGCAATGCACGGTGACGTATCTGGTCAGTCGGGCGGGTAAACGTTATCTGTCCGTCCTTTACTTCCACAGTAATATCACGGTCGATCGCCTGCTTCAATTCTCCTTTGGGTCCTTTCACAGTAACTACATTCTCTTTGCTTACTGAGATCGTAACACCGCCTGGAGCCACTACCGGTTGTTTTCCTATTCGAGACATAAAATCTTTTTTAATTTTCTTCTTTAAATTCCTGATAATTAAAAAGTCAAAAGTAAAAATGCAAAATGTCGATTTTTTTTATTTTTCACTTTTGCCTTTTGATTTTTAATACACATAGCAAAGAACTTCACCACCCACATTCTGGGCTTTTGCTTCTTTATCCGTCATCACTCCTTTCGAAGTTGACAGTATGGCCACACCCAGGCCATTCTTCACACGGCGGAATTCAGCAGGCTTTGCATACTGGCGCAAACCCGGGCTGCTTACTCTTTCCATGCTTTGAATAGCCGGTTGCTTGGTTGCAACATCGTATTTCAATGCTATTTTAATAATGCCTTGTTTTTTATCTTCCTCGAATTTGTACTTCAGGATATAACCCTGGTTGTACAAAATCTCCGTCATCCGCTTTTTCAAATTAGAAGCGGGAATATCAACCACACGATGACCAGCCATCTGTGCATTCCGGATTCTGGTCAGGAAATCTGCTATAGGATCTGTTACCATAATATTCTTATTAGATCAATTTTAAATTTTGTTTGTCAATTGTGAATCGTCAATGGTGAATATTGACTATTGACCATTCACTATTCACGTTCTTACCAGCTTGCTTTTTTCAAACCAGGGATCTTGCCATCCAGTGCCATGTCTCTTAATGCGATCCTGGAAATACCAAAGTAGCGGACATATCCTCTCGGACGACCCGTGATCTGGCAACGATTCTTCAACCGTACACGGGATGAATTCTTCGGAAGATCATCCAAAGCTTTCCAGTCGCCTGCTTTTTTCAGCTCTGCTCTTTTAACTGCATGCGTGGCCACCATTCTCTCTCTCTTCCTTTGCCTGGCCTTTACTGATGTTTTAGCCATAATTTATTTATTCTTTTTTTAGTTTGAACTATTTGTTGCGTTTTTGAAAGGCATTCCCAACTCTTTCAGCAATTCATATGCTTCTTCATCTGTTTGAGCCGTTGTAACGAAAGTGATATCCAGCCCTGTGATCTTATTTACTTTATCAATATCGATCTCAGGGAAAATGATTTGCTCTGTTACACCCAATGTATAATTACCACGACCGTCAAATGCTTTTTCATTCACACCCCTGAAGTCACGAACCCGGGGCAATGCCACGGCGATCAAACGATCCAGGAACTCATACATCTTTTCGCCACGCAATGTAACCCTTGCCCCGATCGGCATGTTCTTACGCAACTTGAAGTTCGAGATGTCTTTCTTCGACATCGTTGGCATTGCTTTCTGGCCAGCGATGGTTGTCAGTTCTTCCACGGCGACATCAACCAATTTTTTATCGGTCACTGCGCCGTTTACACCACGGTTCAGGCAGATCTTCTCCAGCCGGGGAGCCTGCATCACTGAATCATAGCTAAACTTCTTTACAAGAGCAGGCACTACATCTTTTTTGTACTTGTCTGCCAGTCTCGGGATATATTTATTTGTACTCATTATTTACCTCCCTGTCCCGATAATTATCGGGATTTTTTTGTTTTGAAAACTCTTTCTGTCTTACCATCTTTTCTCACCCTGGTGATCCTGGCGCCGGATTTTTGTGCGGCATCCCAAAGCATCACATTACTGATATGGATCGGGGCTTCTTTTTTAATGATGCCACCTTTGGTATTCTGGGCAGATGGTTTGCTGTGTTTGGTAATGATATTCACCCCTTCGATCAGCACTTTTCCTTCTTCCACCAAAACCTGCTTTACAACCCTTGGTTTTGATAAGTCCTTATCATCGCCGGTAATAACCACTACGTTGTCACCTTTGCGGATATTATACTTTGGTTTAAATCTTGCTTTCATTTTTTCTTTTAGCTTTTAGCTATTAGCTGCTAGCTGCAACCTATAGCAATGAACTTTTCATTTATTTTTTTCTAGCTAATAGCTAATGGCTAATAGCTAATGGCTTTCTCTTACAATACTTCAGGCGCTAGTGAAATGATCTTCATATAACCTTTATCACGGAGTTCTCTTGCTACGGGCCCGAAGATCCTTGTGCCTCTCGGATCATCTGTTGCACTCAATATCACCACTGCATTATCATCGAAACGGATATAAGAACCGTCTTTACGACGTAACTTATTTGTGGTCCGTACTATTACTGCTTTAGCAACAGTTCCTTTTTTGATACCACCCTGGGGCAATGCATCCTTAACAGTAACTACGATCTTATCGCCGATCCCGGCATAACGCTGTCCGCTGTTGCCAAGTACACGGATACAAAGCACCTCTTTGGCGCCACTGTTGTCCGCTACATTTAACCGGCTTTCTTGCTGAATCATATCTTGAGCTTTTAGCTGTTAGCTGTTAGCTGTTAGCCAGCTTACAACAAATGTTATTCTTTAATTCTTTCCGGGCTAATAGCTAACGGCTATCAGCTAACGGCTTTTTTTATTTCACTTTCTCCACTACTTCCACCAGTCTCCAACGCTTTGTCTTACTAAGCGGACGGGTCTCCATTATTTTTACCAGGTCGCCAATGCTGCATTCATTCTTATCATCATGAGCATGGAGCTTGGATGTTTTCTTTACAAACTTTCCATAGATAGGGTGTTTTACTTTTCTTTCAATGGCAACCGTAATGGTCTTGGCCATCTTGTTGCTGGTTACAACACCTATCCTTGTTTTTCTTAAATTTCTTTCTTCCATTTTTTCTGGTTTCTAGTTTCTGGTTCCTGGTTTCTGGTTGGCTCCGACAGGAACCAGTAACCAGCAACCAGCAACCGTATTTTATGCTTGCTGTTGCTTTAGCTTCAATTCTGTTTTCAAACGGGCAATCTCCCGGCGCAATCCACGAAGGGTCATCGGGTTCTCCAGGGGGGAAATAGTATGAGCAAAATGTAATTTCTTCATACGTTGTTTGTCTTCCTCCAGCCGGGCCTTTAGGTCCTGCTCATTCATACCGTGAATGCTCTTTACAAAATCTGCTTTCTTTGACATCGCTTTTCGGTTTATTTATTATTACGCAATTTCAAGGTCCCTGCGTTTGATAAACTTTGTTTTAATAGGTAGTTTGCCTGCAGCCAGGTTCAGTGATGCACGGGCAACTTTTTCATCCACACCATCTACCTCAAATAAGATACGGCCCGGTCTTACTACAGCAGCCCAAAATTCCAGGTTGCCTTTTCCTTTACCCATTCTCACCTCTGCGGGTTTTTTGGTAATAGGCTTGTCCGGGAAAATGCGGCACCATACATTACCTTCTCTTTTCATTTCACGGGTCAGCGCCTGGCGGGCAGCTTCGATCTGCCGGTCAGTGATCCAATGCTGATCCAATGCCTTCAATCCATAAGTACCAAAGGCAATGGTTGTACCTCTTTTGGCATCGCCTTTCATGCGACCCTTCTGCATCTTCCTGTGTTTCGATCTTTTCGGTTGTAACATCTTTTGAGCTTTTAGCTTTTAGCCTTTAGCTGTTAGCCAGCCTTCAGCAAAAAATTTCTTTTATAAAATAGCTAATAGCAACGCAGCTAATAGCTAACGGCTTTCTTAACTTCTTCTTCCGCCTCCTGCACCGCCACTTCTTCCACCACCGCCGCCGCCTCTCCTGTCACCACCACCGCCACCACCTCTTCTTTCTCCACCGCCACCGCCTCTCCTGTCATCACGGCGTTCTCCACGATGTTCATCACGTCTTTCTCTTCTGTCGCCTGCTTCATTCTTACCTCCAACGAAATTGGGATTCAGGTCTCTCTTTGTCAATACTTCTCCTTTACATATCCAAACTTTGATCCCGATCTTTCCATATACTGTCAATGCAAACACATTGGCATAATCGATATCCATACGAAAAGTATGCAGCGGCACACGTCCTTGTTTGATCTCTTCTGTACGGGCAATCTCAGCGCCACCCAAACGACCGGCCACTTTTACTTTTATTCCTTCCGCTCCCATACGCAGTGCAGAAGCAATGGACATTTTAATAGCCCTTTTATAATTGATACGGTTCTCGATCTGGCGTGCAATGGTATCTGCAACGATCATAGCATCCAGTTCAGGCCTGCGTATCTCAAGGATGTTGATCTGCACATCTTCTTTATTAGTGAGTTTTTTCAACTCCTCTTTGATACGATCTACTTCGCCACCGCCTTTACCGATAATGATACCGGGTTTGGACGTATGAATCGTAATGATCAGCTTACCCAATGTTCTCTCAATAACTATTTTTGAGATGCCCCCTTTGTTAATACGGGCATTCAGATAAGTTCTGATCTTGTGATCCTCGATCAGTTTGCCGGCATAATCTTTTTTGCTGCCGTACCAGTTAGATTCCCATCCGCGGATGATGCCTAACCTGTTACCAATCGGATTTGCTTTTTGACCCATGTTTATTGGTTATACGTTAATTATTTTTTTGTTCTTGTTTTTTTTGCTGTCGCTTTTGGCGCTGTTTCATTTGTTTCTGTTTCCACTTTTTCTTTTGCCTGAACTTTAGCCGGCTTCACTTCTGCCATTTCTCCCTTCAGGTCAACAATCACAGTAACATGGTTGCTGCGTTTACGAACACGGTAACCACGACCCTGCGGAGCCGGGCGCATTCTTTTCAAAGTCCTTGCGCCATCAACAAAAATGGTTTTTATGACCAGTTCACTTTCATCAGCACCTTCATTCTTCTGTTTCCAGTTGTTGATAGCACTCAACACCAGTTTGCGCAAAGGCACAGCCGGGTGTTTAGGATGATGTTCTAATTCAGCCAATACCTTTTCTACTTTCTTACCCCGGATGAGGTCAGCCAGCAAACGCATTTTGCGGGGCGATGTCGGGTAATTTTTCAATTTTGCTACTGCTTCCATTTTTTCTTGTTTCTTTTTCTTTCCCGCCTTTGGCGGGATAGTTTTTATGCTGTTGTTTCAATTTTCTTACTCGAGTGTCCTTTGAACTGGCGGGTAGGTGCAAACTCACCTAATTTATGTCCCACCATGAATTCCGTTACATACACTGGAATAAATTTATTGCCATTGTGTACGGCAAAAGTGTGACCCACAAAATCAGGAGTGATCGTAGAACGACGGCTCCAGGTTTTGATAACACTTTTTTTGTTTTTGCCTTCATTGATAGCCAGCACCTTTTTTTCGAGGTGAGTGGCTACATAAGGACCTTTTTTAATTGAACGACCCATATTTTAATTTCTAAATTTGAAAATTATTTTGCGAGCTTATTTCCTCTGCTCCGTTGAATGATCATCTTATCACTTCCTTTACCTTTTGTTCTTGTCTTCAACCCTCTTGAATACTGACCGTTCCTGCTACGGGGCTGTCCACCTGAAGCTTTACCTTCACCACCACCCATCGGGTGATCCACCGGGTTCATCGCCACACCACGGGTTCTTGGCTTGATACCCCTCCACCTGTTACGACCGGCCTTACCCATACTTTGCAGGAAGTGATCGCTGTTGCTAACAACACCAACAGTAGCATAGCAATTGATCAGCACTTTTCTCAACTCACCAGAAGGCATTTTTAATATGGCGTATTTATCTTCTTTGTTTGTTAACTGGGCAGAAGAACCGGCACTACGTGCCAACTTACCACCCTGGCCCGGTTGCATTTCTATATTGTGCACATTGGTACCCAATGGCATATTCTTCATCGGTAAAGCATTACCAACTTCGGGAGCAACATCAGCGCCGCTTTCTACTTTGCCGCCAACCTGCAATCCCTGTGGTGCAAGGATGTAACGCTTTTCGCCATCAGCATAATTTACTAAAGCGATGAAAGCCGTACGGTTTGGATCATATTGAATTGATTCTACCGTTGCAACACCAGCTTTATTTCTTTTAAAATCGATGATGCGGTATTTCTGTTTATGACCACCACCCCTGTATCGCATAGCCAGGTGACCGGAAGAATTACGTCCGCCAGTTCTTGGTTTCGGTTCCAGCAAACTCTTTTCCGGAACATTGGTCGTAACCTCTGCATATGCATTCCCGATTCTCCAGCGGGTTCCGGCTGTAACCGGTTTAAATTTTCTTAGTGCCATTTTTCAATTTCTTTTGCCCCTATCTCCGCCGCGGCGGAGAATTGAAGCTTTCGTTTTATTTCAACACTTCGCGGCGGTTGTTTGCCTTTCTATACTCTCCGCCAACCGGCGGAGATGGGGGTGGTTAAATGTTTGAATACAGATCAATATTCTCACCCTCGGCTACTGTTACAAAAGCTTTTTTATAACCCGGCTTGCGGCCAGAGATCACACCTGCTTTTGTAAAGCGGCTTTTATTTTTACCCGGAGATACCAACGTGTTTACATTGATCACGGTAACACCATAAAAGCCTTCTATAGCTTTTTTGATCTCCAGTTTGTTTGCTTTTTTATTCACTTTGAAAGCATAGCGGCGCAGTTTATCCTGCTGTGCATTTGCTTTTTCTGTCAAAATGGGTTTTATCAATACTTCAGAAAGTTTCATTTCCTTTTACTTTTTAATTTATGCTTCGACAGTTTCTTCTTCTGAGAAGATCTTTGCTGCGCTTTCCGTTAATACCAGTACTTCGGAATTTACAATATCATAGGTGTTGATGTCGCTCAGCAATACGCCTAAAACAGATGGAACATTGCGTAAAGACAACTCAACATTATCATTGTATTCCGGCTGAATGAACATGACCTTTTTATCTTCTACTTTCAGATTACAAAGGATATCAATAAAGGTTCTTGTCTTTGGAACATCCATAGTAACATCTTCTATAATTACTATTGCATTCTCTTTTGCTTTATAAGAAAGGGCAGAAATTTTAGCCAGGTCCTTTACTTTACGGTTCAATTTAAAATCGTAAAGATGGGGCTTGGGTCCAAAAATGGAACCACCACCTTTATATAACGGGTTACGGATATTACCCTTCCGGCTGCCACCAGTACCTTTCTGACGATGCAGTTTGCGGCTAGCTCCCTGAACTTCAGCACGGGTCTTCACTTTGTGAGTACCCTGGCGCTGTGCAGCGAGATATTGTTTTACAGCCAGGTAGATGACGTGGTTGTTCGGCTCTGCACCGAAGATCTCTTCGGGCAGTTCCACTGATCTTCCTGTTTTCTTTCCTTTTGTATTTAAAACTTCAACTTGCATTTTCGTATCTTTTTGATGATGTCTTCTTCGTCAAGCTAAGAATGACACCCGTACATTATTTCTGAATTAAAACAATTGAACCGTTATAACCCGGAACAGAACCACTGACCAAAATGTAATTCTTATCGGCAAAGATCTTTACCACTTTCAGTCCTTTCATTTTTACACGATCCGTACCCATGCGGCCACCCATTTTCATCCCTTTCATTACACGGGCAGCATCTGATGAGTTACCCAATGAACCAGGGGCACGACTACGGTCATGCTGACCGTGTGACTGACCACCCACACCATGGAATCCGTGGCGTTTAACAACACCCTGGAAACCTTTTCCTTTGGTTGTACCTACCACTTCAACATCGTCGCCTTCAGCGAATATGTCAACAGTAATAGTTTCACCAATATTTTTTTCGATGGAATAGTTGCGGAACTCTTTTGTAAATTTCTTAGAAGAAGTCTGAGCTTTTGCGTAATGATTAACCTCAGATTTAGTGGAGTGCTTTTCTTTTTTATCACCTAAAGAAAGCGAAAGTGCATTGTACCCGTCAGACTCGGTTGTCTTAACCTGGGTAACTACACAGGGGCCTGCCTCAATGATCGTACAGGCGGTCTGTTTGCCCGAAGGATCGAAGATGCTGGTCATCCCGATTTTTTTCCCAATAATACCTTTCATGTTTGTTCAATTTATGCCTGCAAGGTTATTGGGACATTTCAGACCATGAAAGTCTGAACTTCAATCCCCGTTTGCCACCGACCTTTTCCTTTATGGGGAAGTACCGGCAGTAAACAAACCCTGAATGGCTTGTTTTATGTGCCCCTATCCCCTAAAGGGGATAAGAATTTCAAAATTGTCAGAGCTCTTTTCTCCCGACGAGTCGGAATTGAGAGATAACTACAATTATTTTATTTATAAGAACTATGCCCGTTTTCCCCTTCAGGGGATGGGGGTTATGCTTTAATTTCTACTTCCACACCACTGGGCAGATCCAGTTTGCTCAATGCATCCACGGTTCTTGAAGAAGAGGTGTAAATATCCAGCAAACGCTTATGCGTTGCCAACTGGAATTGTTCCCTGCTTTTCTTGTTTACGTGTGGCGAACGAAGCACTGTAAATATCTTGCGGCGGGTAGGCAGAGGAATAGGTCCTGTTACCACAGCGCCAGTGCTGCGAACTGTCTTTACGATCTTTTCCGCTGATTTATCCACCAGGTTATGATCGTAAGACTGTAATTTGATTCTGATACGTTGAGACATGTGTGAAAACCCAATTTTCTTTTGGGAGTGCAAAGGTAGGGTTGAGGGCCATATCCTCCAAATAGTTGGAAAAGAATTTTATACGTTGTGGACAACCCATGAACTAATTACCAGGCATCACCTATTAGCCTGAATTTCAGACTTAACTTACGCCGCAAAAGCATAAAAACTCAATGAAGGAAACAAATATTGGGAAATGGCTAAAACTCTTTCTGAAAATAGCAGTAACGGTTGCCTGCCTTTGGTATGTTTCCGGTAAAATAGATTTTGCCAAAGCCGGGGCTGCTTTACAAAAAGCCAACTGGTTTTATTTACTTTTTGCCCTGATAGCTTTTGTTATTTCAAAATGGGTTGCTGCCATCCGGCTTAATATTTATTTCAGGAATATTGATATCCATTTGCCCGCCTGGAAAAATATCAGGCTTTATTGGCTGGGGATGTTTTATAATTTATTTCTACCCGGTTCTATCAGTGGCGATGCTTATAAAGTAATTCTGCTGACAAAGAAATATGGGATCTCGTATAAAAAGACAACCACTGCTGTGTTGCTTGATCGTTTCAGTGGTTTATTAGGTCTTGGTCTCATACTTGCCGTTTATGGTTTTGTTGTCCTGGAAAATGATCTGTACATCACAATCATTATTGCAGGAGCAGTGCTGTCAGTCCTAACTCTTTATTTTATTATAAAATTTTGGTTGAAAGAATTTATTCCCGGCTTCCTTCCAACTCTTTTACTTGGGATCCTGGTACAGGTATCGCAGGTGATCTGTGTTTATTGCATACTCCTTTCTCTTCATTTGCCGATCCAGCAATCGGCCTGGATATTTATTTTTCTTGTGGCCGCCGTGATAACAGTTTTGCCAATTTCCTTCGGAGGAGGATTAGGAACAAGAGAATTTGTATTCAGGGAAGGAGCTTTGTTTTTTTTATTGGACCCCAGCATTGCAGTAGTTATAAGCCTCCTGTTTTATCTCTGTACATTAATTGGTTCTTTGCCGGCTTTGTATTTTGTCTTCAATGATCCTCTTACAGAAAAAAATAAGCCATCCCGGTAAAAGGATGACTTACTTACCATACCCTAATATTTTTATTTCAATGATGGAGGTGAACGGTATCCACAACAGTTACAACACCTGTTGTTACAACGATATTGTTTTTTACTTCATCCAAAAATGTAGTGTCACTGGTCGGGAAAAAATGCAGTGAATAAGTACCGGCAGGCAAACCCCTGAAGAGGTAACCACCGTCAGTGCCGGTAAAAGTACCTGTGGTATCGGTCCCTTTAATTGCCAGGACAGCAGTTAAAACTGTATCCGGCAATACCCAACCACGAATGTTTCCGCCGGTTGCCTGCATCACGGCGCGGATAAGTGGTTTCAACATGTATTTATTATTGCCGGTTTTTACAATGGACCTGGCCACATCAAAATCAAGCAGGAGTTTGTACAGAATGCCTGCAGAAACATCCTGCTGTATATTTATTTTAAGTCCGGATTGCTGGGCGCTGGGTGTTTCAAGTCTTATTAACTGGTTATCAATTTTGACAAAATTATCAGGTCCCAGTACCAGGCGTATCTGGTGAACTCTTCCTGTAGGAATATCTGCATTCACAAGAACCGTATCATCGTCATTTACCAATCTAAGCAGATCATACTGACCTGTATTTACATTGGCCAAACTTTGCCAGCCCGAAAGAGAATCATTGGTGAAATTTATCTTTATATCCTGTACATCAATAAAAACAGCCTGGTAGTTTCCCGGATCATCAGTAAGAGAAACCTGTAATCTCGCGGTGTTTGAATTGCTGTCTGAATTTTTTGCCTCTTTTTGACAGGAAGTAATTGAGATGGAAGTTAATAGGGCAACGCAGGCAATGATCGCCAGGAGTTTTGTTCTCATAAAAAGGTTTTTAAGATTAATTTTCACTGCAAGATTTCAAACTTAATGCCAAACCACTTTTATGTGAATAACAAATTCAATTAATGACAAAAGAAGGACTCATTGCTGAGTCCTTAACCAATTACCCACGTAGTTGGGCCCTGAACATTTTGTTTTTCATGAATGAGCTAAAGCCAATCAAGGAATTCTAAAAACGGAGTGAGTTCTTTACTATTTAGCAAACACAATGCCATCCCTGATTAAACGGGTTGATCACAAATAAGTATTTATCCACCGGGCAAAAAAAATCCCGGCTCAATAACCGGGATCTGATTTCAAATTTATTTATATAATTATGCGCTTACTTTCCCTTTCACTTTCGCTATCACTTCTTCAGCAATTGCAGCCGGAGCAGGTGCATAATGAGAAAATTCCATCGTAGATGATGCCCGTCCCGAAGACATAGAACGAAGTTGTGTTACATATCCAAACATTTCACTGAGCGGCACTTTGGCTTTGATCACCTGTGCATTGTTACGGTTATCCATTCCTTCCATCATTCCGCGACGACGGTTCAGGTCACCGGTTACATCGCCCATATATTGATCAGGAGTTACCACTTCCATTTTCATGATCGGTTCCAGCAATACTGGTTTTGCTTTTCTTGCTGCTTCACGGAAACCCTGCCTGGCACAAAGTTCGAAAGACATAGAATCAGAATCCACAGCATGGAAGCCACCATCAAATACACGGATCTTCATGTTGGCAACAGGATAACTTGCTAATACGCCGGTTGTCATGGATTGTTCGAAACCTTTTTGAATAGCCGGAACAAATTCACGGGGAATGGATCCGCCAAACAGGTCGTTTACAAACTGGTAATTCTTATCAGGATTTTCTGCCTGCCATTCTTTATCAACGGGTCCAAGTTCAAAAACGATGTCAGCGAATTTACCACGACCACCGGTTTGTTTTTTAAGTATCTCCCTGTGTTCAACCGTTGCCTGGAAAGCTTCTTTATATGCTACCTGCGGCGCACCCTGGTTTATTTCTACTTTAAATTCACGACGCATCCGGTCAACGATGATCTCGAGGTGCAATTCACCCATTCCTGAAAGAATTGTTTGCCCGGTTTCTTCATCTGTTCTTACACGCAATGTTGGGTCTTCTTCCACCAGTTTGGCAATTGCCATACCCATTTTATCGACGTCGGCCTGGGTCTTTGGTTCTACGGCAACAGAGATAACCGGTTCAGGAATGAACATATTTTCCAATGTTATCGGGTGGTCCTCGTGACAAAGAGTATCACCGGTCTTTATTTCCTTAAAACCAACCGCAGCGCCAATATCACCTGCTTCAATAAAATCGATGGGGTTTTGTTTATTGGCAAACATTTTCATGATACGGCTGATACGTTCTTTCTTACCGCTTCTTACATTCAATACATATGAACCGGCATTTAAATGACCGGAATAAACCCGGAAGAATGCCAAACGACCTACAAAAGGGTCTGTCATAATTTTGAAAGCCAGTGCTGCAAAAGGTTCTTTCGCATCGGGCTTACGCACTTCAGTCTCACCTGTATCAGGATTGATACCTTCAACCGGTGCAATATCAACAGGGCTCGGCAAGTAACGGCAAACAGCATCCAATGCAGTTTGTACTCCTTTATTTTTAAAAGATGAACCGCATAACATAGGCACAATGCTCAGGTCAACCGTAGCTTTACGAATGGCCTCATGCACTTCATCCTCGGTGATGCTGTCAGGATTATCAAAGAATTTTTCCATAAGGTGATCATCATATTCAGCCACAGCTTCCACAAGATTTGCTCTCCATTCCTTTGCTTCTTCCAGCATATCGGCGGGTACTTCGATCTCATCAAAGGTCATTCCTTCTGTTTCCATATGCCAGATGATCCCTTTCATTTTGATAAGGTCAACAACACCTTTGAAATCATCTTCGGCTCCTATCGGTAATTGAAGAGGAACAGCTTTTGAGCCGAGCATTTCCTTTACCTGTTTAACCACCATCAGGAAATCAGCGCCGGCACGATCCATTTTATTTACAAAACCGATACGGGGAACATTATAACGATTGGCCTGGCGCCAAACAGTTTCCGATTGAGGTTCTACACCATCTACAGCAGAGAACAAAGCGATCAAACCATCCAGTACACGCATAGAACGTTCAACCTCTACGGTAAAGTCAACGTGACCGGGAGTATCAATGATATTGAAATAATAGTTTTTGGTATTGGCATCAGCCACCCCTTTTTTAGTAGGAAATTTCCATTCACAGCTTACTGCGGCAGAAGTAATGGTAATACCTCTTTCCTTCTCCTGCTCCATCCAGTCGGTTGTGGCAGCGCCATCGTGCACTTCACCGATCTTATGGATCATCCCTGTATAACGCAGGATACGTTCTGTCGTAGTGGTTTTGCCCGCATCAATATGCGCCGCAATGCCAAAGTTTCTTTGAAATTTTAAGTCAGCCATGATAAATTACCCTTTATAATTTGGAGGCGCAAAGGTAGGGGAAAATCGCTGAAAAATACAGGCTTGAGGGTTTCTTACTTGTTGCTGTGGATAAAATGAAAATCGGTTGGTAAAGGCTTAAAAAGTCAATAATTTACAATTTCACAAAGATCAACGAAGTTTAAATTTTCATACCGGTAATTTCCATGGAAAGAAAAATTTACAACCCCATCCAGAAGGACCATGTTACATTTTTGAAAACCCATGCCGATACCAATGGTGAATGCACGCTGGTAGAAGTAGAACTGGCCGATGGCGGAGGCGTGGGGTTGCATTATCACAAAACCTATTCTGAGAGTTTTGAATGTATTGAAGGCGAAGTGCAGGTGCAACTTGGTAAAACAATACATAAACTACAATCCGGGCAATCAGCAACAGCAATGCCCGGTATCAATCACCTGTTCCGCAACCGGAGTGGAAAGACCTGCAGGTTTAGGGTAGAATTAAAACCAGCCAGCCGGGGTTTTGAAAAATCATTACAGATCGGTTACGGATTAGCAAACGATAGCCTTTGCAAACCCAATGGTTTTCCAAAAGATAAACTGGCCCTGGCCTGGTTATTTGATATTAGTGAAAGTAACCTGCCCGGTTGGATGAGCCTGTTTGAATTTATATTGAGAAGACAGGCAAAAAAAGCAAGACAAAAAGGAATTGATAAGCAACTAACAGAACGATATGTAAAATTTTTAGATTTGTTTTTCAAAAAAAATCCCCCGGTAATTATCGGGGGACTTTTCATTTATAAGTTGTTTACTTATTTATAATAACTAAGTGTCATTTCTGAACGGCGGTTCTTCTGACGGCCAGCCGCTGTTTTATTATCAGCTATCGGCATAGTTTCACCATGTCCGGTTGCCGTGATCCGGTTTGCATCAATACCCTTGCTTACGATATAAGCCTTAACGGCATTAGCACGGTTATCACTAAGGGTCTGGTTGTATTCATCAGTGCCCACCCAATCGGTATGACCATCAATGGACAGCATTGCTCCGGGATATTCATTCATGATCTTAACTACATCATTCAAACCTTTATTTGAAGATGCCTGCAATTTGTAACTGCCGGTAACAAAAAGGATATTCTTAGCTGCCACATCCACTCTCTTCTTCACTTCCGGTGGAATAATGGGACATCCAAAGTTTTCTTTTGGACCAGGAATGGTAACACACCTGTCTTCTTCATCATTTACACCATCTCCGTCTGTATCCGGTATCGGGCAACCCTGGTAGCGGGAAAGACCCGGAACAGTAGGACATTTATCTTCTTCATCGTTGATACCATCACCATCCGTATCCGGTATCGGGCAGCCCTGGTAGCGAACAAGACCCGGCACGGTAGGACATTTATCTTCTTCATCATTGATACCATCCTTATCAGTATCCGGTATCGGGCAACCCTGGTAGCGGGCAACACCTTTTACATCCGGGCATTTATCATCTTTATCAAGAATACCATCTCCGTCTCTGTCAGGGCAGCCCTGCAAAGCAGCTGGTCCGGGATCATCAGGACAAGCATCTATATTATCAGGAACGCCGTCCTTATCACGGTCTAAAACCGGGATCACTTTTGGAGCTCTCTTCTTCAATGCCCCGGCTATACCAATGCTATGCTGCAAATGATAGTTAGATGTTTCAAGAGTAACAGGAACCCTGTATGTTGATGTAATAAAGAGATGAGCCTCATCCCAGAAATTGACTTTCATACCTAAACCTACCGGCAAAAAAGCACCATAGAAATACTTGTACTTATGCCCGCCGATACCGGCAATAATGTATGGCTGAACCCAGTATTTTTCAGTTGTCATCTTCAGGTTTACTGTTGCGCTTGCTTCCAGGAGTAAATTATCATTGAAAAATGTTTTATTGGGCATGGGGTAATTGATAAACGACCCTCCAAAGCTTGCATTAAAATCAACATGATTGGATATGCCCTGAAAATAATGAAGTGACAGACCGGGAGACATTTCTCTCATCCTGGCAAATTTCTTATCGCTGATTACCTGGCTGAGCGAGCCGGTTCGTATTCTGTTTGGGGTAATAAAATCATTCAAAAAGAAACTAACGCCAATAGCTTTAGGCCTTATGTAATTTTCTTTTTGCCCATAGGAAACTGAAATCAACATATATACCGCGAACAATACGGAGAGTATCTTCTTCATAAAGAGATAGTTTGGTTAGAAAACTGAACAAAAATAACTGGTAAGTTCAATATCCGAAAATAAATTATTTCCCTCATATTCACCACATTAACGAGAATGATTTTTCCCCAGAAGCCCCGCTGGTCGCAGGTTGGCATCATCAACCTGAAATATCCTGCTATTTACTGGCAAAATACTTTCCTCTGAGCATTTTATCATTTTCGTAAATATCATCATAAAAAACAATACCGCCCTCCCTGCCTTCACAGGTGAAATACCTGATAAAAACAGGTATTTTATATTTAATGGCAATACTGTGTTTCTGTTTTTTTTGCAACCAGCTACGCATCGAATCAGCTTTTGCATAACCGCCACCACCTGCACTTATGCTGTCATTCCTCAAAATATAAAAAGCCAGTTTTTCCCATTCCTGCACCCGTACGCAACCATGACTCAATGACCGCATGGTTTGCCCGAACAGGTAACGCTGATTCGTGTCATGCAGGTAAACAGAATATTTATTGCTGAATACAAATTTCAATATACCAAGCGCATTGTCATCACCACTACCCTGCACCACCCGGTATGGAATCCCTTTATTGTATTTGGACCAATCAACAGTGTAAGGATCCACTTCTTCCCCTTTTGAATCTAACAGGCTAAATCCTTTCCTGGCAAGATAGCCCGGGCTCTTTTTAAGCGCCGGTAAGATCTCTTTCATAATAATACTGGGAGGCGGCACCCATTGAGGATAGGTTATTAATTCAGAAATATTACTAGTAAGCAGCGGCGTCCTTGTTTTAGGCTTGCCGCAAATAACTTTTGATGAGATCTTTACTGAATCACCTTCTATGAATTGCATCTGGTAACTCGGCAGGTTAACCCAAATATATTTTGATGGCATTATCTCAGGCAACATCTTATACTTATCCATGCTAATGGCAATACGGATAAATTTCTCCCGGTCATTAATATTCAGCATACGGATAGTCCCATCACCTACCCTGCCATCCACAGCAATACCTTTTTTTTGCTGAAATTTTTTTATGGCCTGTGCCAGTTGTATGGAATCAGCGGATACACTATCCGATCCGATAAAACCTTCTTCGTATAACCGTTTCTGCAATGCTTTTTTAAATTGAACCACATCTTTTCCGGGAGAAGGTACAATCGTGAATGGCCGGTAATCGGCGCTGTCGAGGAATTTCTGGATACCTTTCTTTAATAACCTGTATCCTCTTTGCTTTGGCTCCAATGATTGCATAACCTGGTTTACCGACCCGGTTTGTTGTAATGCATCAAACTGTTGCTGGTAAAATTCATCGCTTAATACGGAATCTTTCCTGAGCGTTACACTATCCTGCGGGAGCCTTCCGAGTTTTATATCTTTTGTCATACGGACAAATGCATCAGTCAGCATCATTTCCGCCATTGACCACAGCATCGCATCTTTCCGGTCTGATCTTGCAGCGCTGTCAACAATAAATTTTTCCCGGATCGCCGCTAATTCTTTAACATGGTAATCTTCCGGGAATAAACCGAATAGTTGAGCCTTTTCGATAAATTGAAATAATGAATCCCCCGATGAGAGCCATTGTTCTTTACCACACCAAATGGGTGTAAACCCATTTTTTTCGTAGAACAGCTTTGCAATCCTGGCCTGGGTTAATAGTATGGTTGAATCTTCCAGCCTGCCATTATTATCGACAGCCTGCTTCATTGAGCTCCTGATAATGCTTTTTACTTTTTCCTGCAGGTCTTCGGGTGTGCTGGCAATAGTATCAGCTGGTTTTTTGCCTTTTGAATTGCAGGACGCAAAAACAAACAGGCCAATCATGCCAATAGCAAGAAAACACAAAAAATGTTTTGTCCTCATGAGTGGTGTGTGGCGAAAAGTATTGCTTCGCTAAGCTCCGCAATACATCATCATATCCGTTTTTACACTAAATTACCTGCACAGAACCGTTTGGATATGGCTAACAAAATAAGGAAACGTTTTTACATTCAGCAGTCATTGCTGTTTATTTTTTCAACTGCCCTGTTCCTGCATGCAAATGCGCAGGATTCAGGCTTTGTACGGCCACCGGTTACAAATAAGCTGACTGATTACCGTGCGCAAGTAAAAAACGATCCTTCAAAAAAAATGGTGGAATTAAAAACCTTTATTCCCGGGATCATATACGACCTGCGTTATGCCACTACAAATAATTTCATGCACCGGTTGATGTATCCCGAAAACACAACTATCACTTTTATGCGTTTCCCTGCTGCTGAAGCTTTGCAAAAAGTACAAACCGAATTAAACGAAAATGGTTTGGGGTTAAAGGTCTTTGACGCTTACCGGCCTTATTCAGTCACGGTAAAATTTTGGGAACTGGTGCATGATGAAAGATATGTAGCCAATCCTTCAAAAGGAAGCGGGCATAACCGGGGCATTGCGGTTGACCTGACCATCATCAATTTGAAAACAGGTAAGGAACTGAATATGGGGACCGGCTTTGATAATTTTACGGATACAGCACATCAGACATTTACCAATCTGCCGGAAGAAATTTTGCAGAACCGCGGCTTATTAAGATCAACGATGGAGAAATATGGGTTTAAGGCCTTCGATACGGAGTGGTGGCATTTCTTCCTGAACAATGGAAGCAGGTTTGAAATACTGGATATTGATTTTAAAAAGTTGAAGAAGGAACTATAAAGCAATAACATCAATTACAGCGTCAGCATTTATAGGCCCATAAACATGCGGGAACGTATCAGCCAATGAAGGCGACCAGTCAAAAACAAATTTGCTGCTGAGTTTGTCTGTATCAATGACCAGTTTTACAAGATCAGTCTTACCAGCAAAGTATCTTTCTAATACACCTGCTATTTGCTGGTCCTGGGAACAATGGATAAAGCCCTCATCTTTCAATGAAGCATGCTCATAATATCCTTTTTGCTTTGCAGCATTCCAGTCTTCGGTTGTCGTTACATGATAAATGATGGGCATTATAATATTCTTTTGATCCTTTGTTCCAATAAAAGAAGGTCAACCAATACAATGGCAGTAACAGCTTCTAAAATGACCGGCACTCTCAGTGCAATACAAAGATCATGACGGCCTTTTACCGAAACGGTTTCCACTTTTTCCGTTTCCCAGTTGAGTGTTGTTTGCTCTTTGGGCGTGGATGATGTTGGTTTGATGGCGATCCGGAATACCAATTCATTTCCATTTGTCAACCCACCCACAATTCCACCGGCATGATTGGTTTTTGTTTTGCCCTGCATATTCTCGATCGCATCATTATGCTGGCTGCCAAACATTTTTGCAGCGGCAAAACCTGTCCCGAATTCAATACCCCGAACTGCCGGGATCGCAAATACGATATGACCGAGTAATGATTCAGCCGAATCAAAGAAAGGTTCACCCAATCCAACCGGCAACCCGTTGACACGACATTCAATGATGCCACCGATCGAATCTTTATTGTCAATTGCTTTTTGAAGGCCTTTGTCCAGATCAGATTCTCCACCTATCTCGAGGATTGTTGCGGTTATTTTGACCTCACCCTCCAACTCCCTCTCCGAAGGAGAGGGAGAGTCAGACTCCGAAAGAAGAATATTTCCTATTTCTTCCACCACCCAATTTGTATTTTGTAAAACCTGCTCATTTGTAAACCGCATTAATTTGTAAGCATTAGCAGCCAGCCATTTTGTTCTTATTGCATCGTAGTTTGCTTGTTCTTCATCATTATGATAGCCCCCATCGATTTCTACGATCAGTTTTTTTTCGAGGCAAACGAAATCAGGAATAAATCCATTAATGGGATGCTGCCTTCTGAATTTATATCCTTTTATTTTTCTGTTTCTTACTTCCTGCCATAACTTATCTTCAGCTTCAGTCGGGTTTTTTCTATTTTGCTTTGCAAATACTGATAATGTTTTCCAGTTATCCGGCGAATTAGTAATGTATCCCGGATTAGCAGAGTCTCCGGAAGCCCCTCTCCCCCGGAGAGGGGTTTGGGGTGAGGTCTCAATACAATTCATCAATTTCTTTGCGATCACACCAGCTGCAACTAAAGCCACCGTCAATCTTCCGCTGAAATGTCCGCTGCCGCGGTAATCTTCATAACCGCCAGCCTTTGCCTTTGCTACAAAGTCTGCATGACCCGGGCGGGGCACATCTCTTTGGCGTTCATAATCGGCGCTTCGGATATTTTTATTCTCAAATAAAATAGTGATCGGCGCCCCGGTTGTTTTATCATTGAAAATCCCGCTTTTGAAAATGGGCAGGTCTTCTTCTTTCCTTGGTGTCGTTCCTTTTTGAGTGCCCCCTTTTCTTCTTTCGAGGTCGGGCAAAAGATCTTCAACTGTTAATGATAAACCGGCCGGGCAACCATCTATGACAATCCCAACTGATTCGCCATGCGATTCACCAAAAATGGAAATGCGGAATATGCGGCCGAATGAATTCATAATGCCCCCATCCCCTAAAGGGGAGTTTTAAATGTTTATGATTGTTCAAATATACTTTGATTATACTTCATCAGGTAACGAAAAACGATTCCTGGTTTTTGCACCAAGCTTATTTAGATCATTAAAAAAATCAGGATAAGATTTTTTCACCGCCCCGGCTTCCTCAATAATAGTTTCACCTTCTGCTTTCAATGCAGCGACAGCACAGGCCATAGCAATACGATGGTCATGATGCGAATGAACTTTAGCCCCTTTTACTCCTTTACCACCATGAATGATCATCACATCCTCTTTCAATTCAATCTTTATTCCCATTTTTCCAAACTCTTCCTGTAATGTCAAAGACCGGTTACTTTCTTTATGTATTAGCCTGCTTACTCCTTTTATTGTTGTCTCACCTTTACAATAAGCTGCAAGAGAAACTAAGGGTGGAAACAGATCGGGGCAATCGGTAGCATCAAAATCAAATGCATTCATCTCAGCCGGATGAATTTTAATTCCCTTTGCTTCGATGGCAATACCTGCATTAGCCTTCATCAATGCATCGACAATAGCTTTGTCTGCCTGTGTTGATGTTATATCCAATCCTCTTACTGTTATCGGTCCTGCGATAGCACCTGCAACAAGAAGAAATGCGCCACCGCTCCAATCGCCTTCTATTGTGTAAGCCCCCCCACCCCCCGAAGGGGGGATTTGCGAAGAGTCATTATGAAAAATAAATTCTTCATAGTTTTTATTTTCTGGCACTCTTAATCCAAACTGCTTTATTACATCCAATGTTAAATCAATGTAAGGTTTGCTTTTTAGGTTACGAACCTTTATAGAAACGTTCGAATTGTCTGAGTCTCCGAAAGCCCTTCCTTCGGAGGGGTTTAGGGAGGCTCCATATGCCATCAGCAAACCTGTAAGGAATTGAGAACTCAATGAACCATCGATTTCAATATTGGCAGGTTTTAACGGGCCCTGTATGGTCAACGGAAGCTTCCCGTTATTGCTTTTTACTTTTACATCTAGTTGCGGAAAAATTTTATCAAAGAGATCCATTGGTCTGTCCAGCAGGCTTCCCCCGCCATTAATAGTGATCTCCTTTTTGCTCAATGCTATAATTGGGGTCAGCATCCTGATACCCAAACCACTTTCGCCACAATTTACTTCAGCAGTTACAGGATTTACACCGTTACTTTCAATTATTAATTTATCTTTTTCAATTTTGATGACAGCTCCCAACCCTTCAATTACTTTCATTGTTGCTTTATCATCATTACTATGGCCCGGATTATGAATAATTGTCTCTCCTTTTTTTAATAAAGAAGCAGCCAATGCCCTTTGCATCGAACTTTTGGAAGCCGGCGCTTTGATGGTCCCTTTTAATGTAGATGGATGTATAGTTACTTTCACTACTATAAATCTTGGATGATCTTTTCCAGTTGTTTCAACGAAATGGTTTTTACAACCCCTTTACCAATTTTCTCCAGCAACACATAATTCATTTCCTTTCTCTCCCGCTTCTTATCCATCTTCAGCACATTAAATACTTTTTGCTTGTTGAATGATGCATAAGTCGGAAGATGGTATCTCTCTAAAACACTTACAACTCTTTCTGTTTCTTTGAAACCTGTTAATTGTTCTGAAATATGACAGGCATAGGTCATACCAATGGAAATAGCCTGCCCATGCAATAACTCATACTGATTTTCCAATGCATGACCGATCGTATGCCCGAAATTCAATAGGCGCCTCTCTCCTTTTTCAAACTCGTCTTTCTGCACCACTTTTGTTTTAAGGATCGCATTCCGTTGGATCAAATCAGTAATTGATCTTTGACTTCCCTGGTAAGTCTTCAATGAATTCCTTTCCAGTTCAGCAAACATCCCCGCATCTTTTATACAGGCATGTTTGATGATCTCTGCAAAACCATTTTCCCATTCTACCTGCGGCAACGAGTTCAGGAAAACCATATCATGAAGTATAAATGCCGGCTGACGGATTACACCTACCATATTTTTATACAGCCCCACATCAATACCGTTCTTACCGCCTATCGAAGCATCAACCAGTGATAATACAGAAGTCGGAACAAAACCAAAACGCAGACCCCGCATATAAACAGAAGCCACATAACCGGTAATATCCGTGATCACGCCGCCGCCCACGCCAACCAATGTTGTTTTGCGGTCAGCTTCCATTTCGATCAGCTTTTCAATCACGGCATCCACCGTAGCCTGCACTTTATATTCTTCGCCGGGCTTTAGTACGATCGTATCCCATCCTTTGAATCGCTTTGTATGGGCATTATAAACATTCTCATCCGTTATTAACACCGTTGCTTTTGGGTCAGTTATTTTTTTCAAATGACTGATGCCATCGGCCAGGTAATAATCCGTAGATGAATTGAAAAATTTATAATTATACTTTCCCATTTATTTCTTAGTTATTACAACAAGCAGTATCCTTAACGAAAGTATAAATATCTGCCATTAACTTATACCTGCCACTCAGCGTCTTTCTTACTTTTCCAGTTATGTAAAACCTCGAACAAACAACACAATTCCCGTCAATATTACCTAACTGCCCTTCCAATGCTTTGCCCTGATAAATAACTTCCATGTCTTTCTTAAAAAAAATTTGATACTTTTCATCTTTGTCAAAAACACTATCAACATTCCACGGAGGGAAACAACCACCACATGCATCCTCCACCATCCGAAATCTTAAGGTGATTGATTTATTAGTTTCAGAAAAAAAGAAATTATGATAACCTTTCCATCCGAAATAAAATAAAACACTCCCAAAAAGAAGAACTATTAAAAATCGTATAGAAAACTTCTTCATTTGCTGAATAGAATTACTTCAGTACAAGTGTCCCGCCGTGGCGGGAACGGACGATGATAGTAGCACTGCAGCCGGGCACATTCACCATTCACAATTCACCATTCACTCTAAGAATCCATGATCTTCTTCTGGTGATTGATACTCTCCATATGCACCGCATCAAAATATTTGGTGATGAACTCTTTGCTCAAACCGAGTTTATCTCCTTTCATAAATGCCCGCTCAATGATCTCATTCCAGCGGCTGGTTTGCAAAATGGTAATGTTGTTGTCTCTTTTGTATTGACCAATTTGTTCTGCCGCCTTCATCCGCTGACCCAGTATCTGCATCAACTCATCATCCAGGTGATTGATCTGCTGGCGCAATTTTTCCAATGCCGCATGGTACTCTTCTGAGTTAATGTCTTCTTTCCGCCAGATGATACTGTCCAGCATTTCTTTTAACCGCTCCGGTGTCACCTGCTGCTTCGCATCGCTCCATGCATTATCGGGGTCTATATGACTTTCGATCATCAAACCGTCATAGTCGAGGTCGATCGCTTTTTGAGCCACTTCCAATAAAATATCACGGCGGCCGCAAATATGCGATGGATCATTTATCATCAGCATATCGGGATGCTTCAGTTTCATTTCGATCGCCAGGTGCCACATGGGAGCATTGCGGTATTCGGTATTGCCATAAGAAGAAAAGCCGCGATGTATCAAACCGATCTGCTTCACTCCTGCCCTCGCTATTCTTTCTACAGCGCCGGTCCACAATTCAAGATCAGGGTTGATCGGATTTTTGATCAGCACCGGTACATCGGTACCTCGTAATGCATCCGCAAGTTCCTGTACACTGAATGGATTGACGGTTGTCCTGGCGCCGATCCAAAAAACATCTATACCAAACTTCAATGCATCTTCCACTTGTTTGCCCGTTGCCACTTCCACAGTTACGGGCAGGCCGGTTATTTTTTTTGCTTTTTGCAACCAGGGTAATCCATCGACACCGACACCTTCAAACATGCCGGGTTTGGTCCTGGGTTTCCAGATGCCCGCCCTGAGCATATCCACCCTTCCGGTGGCAGCCAATCGCTTTGCGGTTTCCAATACCTGCTCCTCTGTTTCCGCACTGCATGGCCCGCTGATGATGAGCGGACGTTTGGCCCATGTTGATTGCACTAATTCTTTTGTTGACTGTTCTGTTGCCTGCATATTGTAAAGATAAATTTTTATGTTGTCATCGTTCTGTTCTTTGGTCATCTTCGTTGTGACCGAAGGTCTGTTAATTTATTTTCTTCCAGTGGAAGAGAATAAATTAATCACACTTCATCGTTCGGTAATTCTATTCAGCATTTTCGATCACTCAGCTTTTCTTTTCAAATTTTCTTATTCACTGTTCTATTGCAAATTGAACCCCTTCGGGGTTCCGAAAACATTTCATTCATCTATCCCCCCGGGCTAAAACCCGGGGCTACTTTCTCATTTCTTTCCCGATAGCTATCGGGATCTTATTCTTTATTTCTTATTCCCATGGTGAGGCAGCTATTTTAAAATCCTCTTTATCTTGTTCGCCTCATCGATCAATCTCTTCAGATATTCATTGTCATCTTTTTCAATACTCTCTTTGAACCGCATTAATTGTGCGATATGTTCTTTCAATACATCCAGCACACTTTCCTTATTCTGCATAAAGATAGGCACCCACATAGATGGATGACTTTTGGCCAAACGCACCGTACTTTCAAATCCCGAACTCGCCATTTCAAAAATGGCCTGGTCCTCTTTTTCTTTTTCCAGCACGGTATTCGCCAGTGCAAAAGAAGTGATATGTGAGATATGACTGACATATGCTGCATGCAGATCATGAGCTGCTGCATCCATTTCTAAAATATGCATGCCGATCTTTTTATACATCGCTTTTACCCAATCCAATGCATCTGCATCACTTTCTTCTGCATTACAAATAACGACTGCTTTGTTTTCAAATGCATTTCTTACAGCCGACTCCGGGCCGCTGTATTCCGTTCCCCACATGGGGTGGGTGGCAACATATCTTCCCCGCTTCGGATGGTTTTTAATGGTCTCGATCAACAGTCTCTTGGTGGAACCCAGGTCCAGAACAACCTGGTTAGTGATTTTATCCAAAACTGAAGGCAATAAATTCACCAGCTTGTCAACAGGAATGGCCAACACGATCACATCCGATTGTTCAATGGCTTCACCGATCGGCAATATTTCATCCACCAGTTCCAGTTCCATTGCTTTCTTTGCATGGGCATCATTAGTATCCACGCCAATTATCTTTGAAGCTAATTTTTTTTCATGCAAACGGATAGCCAGTGAACCGCCGATCAATCCCACTCCAATAATGGTTATTACTTTTTTTCCGGTTTTTTCCATTTCTTCTTTTTGATTAGCCATATAATAAATATTAATTGCCATTAATAAGAAAATCCCGACCAACCTGGCCGGGACTTTCTTTATGTTGATTCTTAGTTGTTCTTTGTTTCTATCAACAAAAGCATTCCGGCCCACTTTTAATTAAGTAGTAATAATAACCCCGGTATGCGTTTGTAAAAGTCATGTGACAAATCTAATTTTTCATTTCGTTAAATCCAATTTCTTGTCCATTTATTTTCTGACCCCGCCGGTATTGGCGTCATTCATCCTGATCTTACGGCCCCGGTAGTTCTTCCCGTCAATAGCTTTTATCATCTTTTTACCGGCAGATGGCTCAATTTCGATCCAACTGGTCATTTCCTTCATATCAATCTTGCCCAGCACTTCTTTTTTCAGATCACTCATATCAAGAATGAACTGTAAAAAACTGGCCTTGTAAAAACCGTCTTTTGTCCCCAGGTTTACAAATAACCGCTGGAAACCCTTGCCACCACCAAAGCTTCTTCCGCTTGTATCTTTGTCCCTGTCTCTTGAAGGTCTCTCCGTCCTTTCTCCTCTCTTTTCCGGTCTCCTGTCATCGCTTCGCATATTCAGGTCTGCAGCATTTTCATAATACTTCAGGAAACGGTCAAACTCCAATGCAGCAACCCTTTGCAATATTTCTTCTTTTTCTATCTCACCGAATTTTTCTTTCAGCATGGGCAAATAAGTCTCATATTGTCCATGACTGATATCTGCCTGCAGCATTTTATCTATGAAATGAAAAAATTGTTTACGGCAAACATCTTTACCGGTGGGCACATCCATTTTGTGGACCCTGGCATTTAATATTCTTTCTATTTGACGAAGCCGGTAAATTTCTTTCGGTGTTACAATGGAAACAGAGATACCGCTTTTGCCTGCACGGCCTGTACGGCCACTCCTGTGTGTGTATACTTCTACATCATCGGGAAGCTCATAATTAATAATATGCGAGATACCCGTTACATCAATTCCTCTTGCTGCCACGTCGGTTGCTATTAATAGCTGGATACTTTTGTCCCGGAATAAACCCATCACTTTATCTCTTTGCTGTTGTGTCAGGTCGCCATGTATGGCATCAATATCATAACCTTCTCTTGTTAACCGCTCAGCAATATCCTGCGTGTCAGCTTTTGTACGGGCAAACACGATCCCATAAATGCCCGGGTTAAAATCAATGATACGTTTTAAAACTTCATACCTGTTATGATGCTGGGTGGCATAATACTGGTGATCGATATTGTCGGCTCCTGCATTGGATTTTCCAATAGTAACTTCAAAAGGTTTATCCATATACCTTTTGCTCACCTGCCTGATCTGGACCGGCATCGTAGCACTGAATAACCAGGTGCTTTGGCGGTTGGGTGTATTTTTTAAAATGAATTCAATATCATCTTTAAATCCCATGTTCAGCATTTCATCCGCTTCATCCAATACTACGTAATGGATCTTTTCCAGGTTAATAGCTTTTCTTTCTATCAGGTCGATCAAACGGCCCGGGGTAGCTACTACGATATGCGTTCCTTTTTTCAGATCTCTTATCTGCATGCTGATGGATGTGCCTCCATAAACGGCAGTTACTGCCACATGTTCTTTTTTATTCTTAAATGTATTCAGGTCGCTTGTGATCTGAAGACATAATTCCCTGGTCGGACAAACGATCAAGGCTTGCGGGTAACGTTCATCTTTATTGATAAGTTGTAAAAGAGGTAACCCAAAGGCGGCTGTCTTGCCGGTACCGGTTTGAGCCAGACCGATAAAATCTTTGGTCCCTTGTAACAAAACCGGGATCGCTTTCTCCTGGATGGGAGTTGGCTGTGTAAAACCTAAGGATTTAATAGAGGTAAGCAGGCCTTCTTCAATACCCAACGATTCAAATGTGTTCACTGATTAGATTGACTTTATTGATTGATAACCCACCTGCGCTTAAAGCTTCGGTGGATAAAGAGGGGCCAAAGGTAGCTTTAAAAAAGGGGAAAGGCTAATGTATTTTGATTGCAATGCGATGCTGCTGGTTGACCTGTAAATAAAAAAGCCCTCCTGAGAACAGGACGGCCTCTAACGATTGCTTGCCATATGAAAATCTTAATAAACCAGTTATTAATACAAGCAACCCGGCTAACCGGTTAATAAATTAATTGTGCTTAACTGTGTCTGTAGTAATAGTAGTTTTAACAGTTGTGTCTGTAATTACAGTTGCTGTGTCTGTTGTAATTACCTTTGTAGTGTCGCTGGTCTTTGTTTCGTCAACTTTTTTGTCGCCTTTGTTGCCACAAGCAACCATTGAAGCAGCAATAACTGCAATTGCAAGGAATTTTTTCATTTGTTGTGATTTTTTTGTGATTGTTTGAAATATTTCGAGGTTTATACCCCAAAATGCAAAAGGTAACCCGGTTATTTTAAATTTTTTTTTCGGGCCGGGGTTACTATTTTTAAAATCCGGTATTAAATAACGGAACTGTGAAACCAGAGATTAACGAAAAAGCCCTGTTGGAAGGATTAGCTGCCAGTGATAAAAAAGCCATTGAAGCCATTTACCGGGATAATTTCAATATGATCCAAAGCCTGGTGATCAACAACAACGGCTCGGCAGATGATGCGAAAGATGTTTTCCAGGAGGCTATGATAGTTCTTTATGAAAAGGCAAGATCGGGAAATTTTGAACTGAACTGCCAGATCAAGACATATATGTATTCGGTCTGCCGGCGTTTATGGCTCAAACGGTTGCAACAACTCAATCGTTTTTCACCCCCGGTAGAAAGTCTTGAATTGTCCGTGCCGGTGGAAGAAGAAATTGAAGAACATGAAAAGCGGAACAGTGAATTTGAAATGATGGATAAGGCGATCGGCAGCCTGGGTGAGCCCTGCAAAAGTCTTTTGGAAGCTTATTATTTGCAAAAACAGAATATGCAGGTCATCGCGGTGAATTTTGGCTATACCAATGCTGATAATGCCAAGAACCAGAAGTATAAATGCCTGATGAGACTGAAAAAAATATTTTTTACCCATTATAAAAACGGGAACAGTGATGGATGATATAAAAATTTTAGACGCCGTTGAAAAATACATCCGGGGTGAAATGAACCCGGACGAAAGACTGTATTTTGAAAACCTCCGCAAGACCAATCCTGAAGTTGACCAGTTGGTTGTTGAACATACCTTGTTCTTACAGCAAATGAACCGCTTCGGTGAGTGGAAGAAATTCAAATCAGCCTTGCATGATACCCATATTCATCTTGCCGAACAGGGAAAGATCAATTCGGCAAAACTGACCGGGAAAGCCAGGGTAGTTTACCTGTGGAAACGATATAGAAGAGTGACGGCCATTGCAGCATCTATCGCAGGCATTACAGCTATTGCTATCAGTGTATTGGTTTGGTCTTTATCTCCAAAAACTTCCCCTGCTGAATTTGAAAAACTTAACAGCAAACTGAAAGAGCAGGAAAAGAAGACCAACCAGCTAAGACAGGATCTGAACACTGTTAAGAACAAAGTCAATGTACCTGTAATAAACTACACCACGGGCGGCACCAGTTTTATGATTGACGCCAAAGGTTACCTGGTCACGAATGCACACGTTATAATGGGCGCCAAAAATATTGCAGTAGAAAACAGTAACGGAGATGATTTCAATGCCCGTGCTGTATATGTTGATTCCAAAAAAGATATTGCCATCCTTAAGATTGAAGATGACAATTTCAAAACTACCGGCATTATGCCTTATGCAATCAATAAAAATTCCAGTGACCTTGCCGAACCTATTTTTACATTGGGATATCCGCGAAATGAGATTGTTTATGGACAGGGATACCTGAGTGCAAAAACAGGTTATAATGGCGACACGCTGAGTTGCCAGATTGAGATTGCTGCCAACCGGGGAAACAGCGGCAGCCCGATCCTGAACCATAATGGCGAAGTAATTGGAATTTTAAATGGCCGGCAGACAAATACGGAAGGTTTTGTATTCGCCATACATTCAAAATATATTTATCAGGCACTGGAAGAAATGAAAAAGGATACTGCTTACCGCAGTGTAAAGCTTACTGCCGTTTCAGGCATCAGGGGGCTTGACAGAACACAACAGGTAAAAAAAATCCAGGACTATGTGTTTATGGTAAAAGTGAATTAAAAATATTCCCTATAAAAAAAACAAGCTATTCGTCACTGATGAATAGCTTTTTCATTTTAGATGACTTGATCAGTGCTTCAAGTCCAAAGTTTCTCCGGGTACTCCCCTTTCTTTATTAAATCATTTAAACTCTTTTCAACTCCCGGCGCATCCTCTTTATAGGTCACACCAAACCATTGAGAAGATGTTGGGATCACTTTGATCTTACCCAAACCTTTTTTGATGAACTGGTCACCGATGATCGGGATAAAAAATTCTGACTTGAGGTTACTGATATTTTTCTCCAGGAAATCATGGAACATTTTCTCAGTTAGGTCAAAAACTGATCGATCAAAACACCAGAAGTTCATGGACACTTTTGAAGCAGAAGACACTTCGTGTCTCTCCCCATTTTCTTCATAGGCGATCTTGTTGCCTTCTTTATAAATATTGGTTCTTTCATTGATATCAACTAAGAAACCATCCTGGTCCACTTCGCAAACACCACGGCTCACCGAGCCATGCTCGGATAAGGTTTTGATCAGCTCATACCCGATGATGCAATAGAGTTTTTCGCTGCAATCCTTTACCAGGAAGTTATATGCTTTATTAAAAGCATCCCGGCCATAAAAATCATCGGCGTTAATAACGGCAAAGGGTTCCTTTACAACATCTCTTGCACAAAGCACCGCATGTGCTGTTCCCCATGGTTTTGTTCTTTCTGCCGGCACTCCATATCCATTCATGAACATATCCATTTCCTGGAACACATAATCAAAAGCAATACGGTTCTTTAGTTTGGGTTCGAATATTTTTTTAAAATCATCCGCAAAGTTTTTACGGATGATAAACACCACTTTCCCGAAGCCTGCACGGATCGCATCGTAAATGGAATAATCCATTATGGTTTCATTCCCGGGGCCAAAGCCCTGCACCTGTTTCATACTTCCATAGCGGGAAGCCATACCGGCAGCTAATATGACAAGAGTTGGTTTCATTTCTATTTCAAAATTGTCCGAAGGACTCCTTTCTGAGCGGCCCGAAATTAAAGTAAATTCGCCAAGCTGATTTTTCTATTTTATAATGGAATATATTCATTTACATACTATCACAACAGATCATCTGTCGTTGCCGCTTTTTACATCTAAAAAAGTTGATGTGGATGTACTCCGGTTAGACAGGATAGATCCGGTGATCTCGGGTAACAAGTGGTTCAAGCTCCGGTATTACCTCGAAGATGCAATAGGATTGAATAAAAAAACGATAATAACATTCGGAGGTGCATGGTCCAATCACATTATAGCAACAGCAGCTCTATGCCGGTCATATGACCTGCAATCCGTCGGTATCATTCGCGGAGAAGAGCCTGGGGTGCTTTCTTCAACGTTGCAGCAAGCCCGGTCGATGGGTATGAGACTTATCTTCACCAGCCGGGAAGATTATAAAGAAAAGAGAATTCCCGAAAGCCTTATAACGGATACTTGTTATGTTATCAATGAAGGCGGATATGGTATAAAAGGAGCTGAAGGAGCAGCAACCATACATGAATTTTTCAATGAAGATGATTATTCGCATATCTGCAGTGCCTGTGGCACCGGCACCATGACAGCAGGTTTGCTGATGGATTGTAAGGAAACAATTAAAATGATCGGGGTGAGTGTGCTTAAGAATAATTCAGCGATCGAAGAAAATATTAATTCATTGCTGCCACTCGAACACAAAGCTTTTACAATTATTCATGATTACCATTTCGGCGGTTATGCAAAATTCAAACCTGAGTTGATCCGTTTCATGAATGAGTTTTACGGGTCAACATCCATACCATCCGATTTTGTTTATACCGGGAAATTATTTTATGCCATCCATGACCTGGTAGCCACGGGTTATTTTCCACCGGGCAGCAGGCTGCTGGTTATTCACAGCGGCGGACTCCAGGGCAACGATTCACTGAACAAGGGAACGTTAATATTTTAAGTTTTTTCTGTTGCTCCCCTATCTTTGCTTTAGCCTGTATAATGTTCCAGATCCTTTCCCGTTTTAATAAAATGAAAAAACTGCTCCTGTCATTCCTGCTCTTTTCTACCACTGCATTCAGTTCACTGTATGCACAGGATACTCTTCCCCGTTTCACCTTAAAAAATGCAGGTAATAACCGGATCATTATCGGGTGGGTCAATAATTATCCCAACATCAAACAGATCGGGATCCAGCGATCATTTGACAGTCTTAGTTTATATAAAACCATTCTGACTGTCCCTGACCCGACAGCCATTCAAAACGGGTTTATGGATGTAAAAGCCACGAATGACCACATGTTTTACCGGCTTTTTATTTTACTCGACAAAGGTGTTTACCTGTTTAGCGCCGCTAAAAAACCCGTACTGGATACTGCCCGTAAAATTGCCGGAGCAGGAAAGCCTGATACAATTATTGTAAATGGTAAAATGGTGATCATTCCGGCCAGACCAACGATCATTAAGATCGATAATTTGCAATGGGGCGATTCTTCGGCTACGCCCAATCCCAATTATACCAAACCACAAACTACTGCATTCACTCCTTCCTTACATGTATTTACAAGCAGGGACGGCTATGTCCGTATCAACCTGCCCGATGATGAAAAATCAAAAAAATATTCTATAAAATTCTTTGAAGAGACCGGTGTCTTCCTGTTTGAATTAAAAGAGATCAAGGAAAAAGATTTTAAGATCGACAAGACCAATTTCTATCATGCAGGATGGTTCAGGTTTGAACTGTATGAAAATGGGAAATTGCTGGAAAAACACAAATTTTACTTAGAAAAAGATTTCTGACCGCAACGCCGCTTCAAATACTTTTTCGAAATTCTGTTTTACTTTTTCTTTTACTTCCTGCATATTTACCTGGTATCCTAATTCTTTTTCCAATGAAGTAACCTGTTTGTTGACGATCCCGCAGGGAATAATATGATTGAAATAGGAAAGCTCTGTATTCACATTGAAGGCAAACCCATGCATCGTGATCCAGCGGCTGCAGCGAACACCGATGGCACAAATCTTCCTTTCCCTGCCCGGCACAGCCGGTTCGATCCATACACCTGTTTCTCCCGCTGAACGTTCTCCTTGAATACCATATTCAGCCATGGTGAGAATGATCACTTCTTCGAGGTTGCGCAGGTATTTACCAATATCAGTCTCAAATTTTTCCAGGTCAAGGATCGGGTAACCAACGATCTGGCCGGGTCCATGAAAAGTAATATCTCCGCCACGGTTGGTATTAAAAAACTGGATGTCTTTTTCTTTCAGTGCATCATCATCCAATAAAACATTTTCTTTATTGCCGCTTTTTCCCAATGTGTAAACAGGAGGATGTTCGGTGAAGAGAAGGTAGTGGCTAGTGGTAAGTGGGGAGTGGGGAGAGTCCTCAATATTAGTGAGTCCTTCTGACTTCTGACTTCTGACTTCTGACTTCCTCCGCACATTCTCCTGCAGTAACTTCTCCTGGTAATCCCATGCCGTTTGATAATCCAGTAAAGCGAGGTCTTTGAATATGATTTGCTGCTTTGTCATGTAAGACAGCAAAATTACGACTAAGCACACATCCGGTATCTTTGTTATGAATAATGTATATGAAAGACGAATTACCACAGCCGGACCCGGAAATACTGGACAGTAATGATGAACTGTATGAACGGTTCAGCATTACTATTGATAAAGGACAGGAACCCCTTCGAATAGATAAATTCCTGGCCAACCGCATAGAAGGCGCCACCCGGAACAAACTTCAGCAGGCTATCAACCTGGGTTTGGTGATGGTGAATGGAAAAGAAATACGATCCAATTACAAAATAAAGCCGCTGGATTCTATCATCATCTATTCGGACATGAGCCCCGAGGAAACAGATGTTGTTCCCGAAAAAATGGAGTTGAACATTGTGTACGAAGATGAAGACCTTATGATCATCAACAAACCGGCAGGCATGGTGGTGCATCCCGGCAGCGGTAATTATTCTGGAACTTTATTGAATGGGATAGCCTGGTACCTGCAACAACAAAGACCTGGGATTTCAGAAGATGTATTGCCCAGGTTTGGCCTTGTTCACCGTATCGATAAAAATACCACGGGCCTTTTGGTATTGGCAAAAACGGATAAAGCCATGCGGCATTTGGCCAAACAATTTTTTGATCATACCGTAAAACGGCAATATGTGGCATTGGTATGGGGTGATATGGAAAATGATACCGGTACCATTAAAGCTCATGTGGGCCGTCACCTGCGGTTCAGGAAATTATTTGAAGCATACCCGGAAGGCGATCATGGAAAAGATGCTATTACTCATTATAAGGTTTTGGAAAGGTTTGGATATGTAACGGTAGTGGAATGTGTGCTGGAGACCGGCCGTACACACCAGATAAGAGTTCATATGAAATATATCGGTCACCCTTTATTCAATGATGATTTTTATGGTGGCGATAAAATTGTAAAAGGAACTGTGTATACCAAATACAAGCAATTTGTTGACAATTGTTTTCAGATATGCCAGCGTCAGGCCCTGCATGCAAAAACATTGGGTTTTATACATCCAACATCTGGCAAAGAAATGTTTTTTGAAGCAGCATTGCCGGCGGATATGGAACAAGTGATTGAGAAATGGAGAAAATACGGAAGTCAGAGGTCTGAGATCTGAGATCGGAGGCCTGACATTGTTCACTTCTTATGACTGCTGACATCTGACCTCACTCACTAAAGTCAAACAATGTTGCAGTAAACATCCCCCTCTCTCTTTTCTTTAAGATCACATCCCAGTTACCGATATAGCGAAGCAGCCGGGGAACAAGATAGTTACCGAATTTTGTCATCTGCACTTCCATGTGAACATCAAAATCATAAACACCTGCATCATAACTCATGTCATAATTACGGGCCATCACTTCCATCGTCCGGGGATTAAACCAGGTGATCATGCTGTCAATAACAATTTTATTTTTTTCTCCCCCGCTTAAATCATTTTTTACCTTAATGGAAAAGATATAGCAGGATTGACCATCATAATCTCCATAATCGATCAGGAAGTCGTAATACTTTGCCCGGTCCGGGTCAAAAATATCGATCTTATCCCCGATGAAAGGAATACCCGGAATTTTTTTACCCGGGTTAAAAAAAAGCATCTTAAGCTGTTGCTTGCGTTTTTCCATACCACTTACCGAACGGGGATTAAAATCAATGCCTTTGACAATATTGGTTTCACCGCAAACCACTCCTTTTGTAAAAAACAGCCCGGCATATAACTCTGCAGTGTAATAATTATAACTGCTGTCGTGCGAATAAAAATCACCGGTACTGTTTTCATCCAGTACCTGCATGGTCCGGCATCCGTTGTGGCGGGTTTGTTTTGTTTTGCTTTGCAGGGAGGCTTTTATCTTACCGTTTTTATCTTTTACACGGATATCGTTCCAGGCAGAGAAACCCAGGACGTGTAAATTGCGGAATGCTTTATAAAAAGTAGTATCATTTTTTACCTGGTCAATAAAACGGGCCACATTAATATCAGTTCTTATGAGCACTTCGCTAAGGCTCACCATTTTTGCCAGTCTTTCTGTATCCAGCGAATCCTCCTGCTGTGCCCTTGCGGGTAAGCTCATCGCCAGTAAAAGCACCCCGGGTATTATCTTCAGGTTCATACTGCAAATTATAATTTAGATGGATGAAATGCTTCATAATCCAAGCAGGAACTCCTATTTTTATCCACTAATCAAAAATTTACTATAATGAAAAAATTGATCCCCGTATTGCTTGGTTTATTGATCGTTTCCGGCGCAACTGCACAGGACAACGCTACCCTGCAAAAACATTATTTGAAAGTATATAAGCAGGCGCTGGCCTATAATGATGCCAATGCCGCTATCAATGCATTGCAGAACTACATCGTTACAGACAATAACTTATCTTATAAGGATACTTTGTCTATGTTGTATTTTAATGTCAAATCTTATTACAGCTCATTGCTGTTGTCTGAAGAAGTGTACAAAGCTGCGCCGGAGAATGTGATTGCCATGGCCCGTGCTGCCGAATGTTATGATGAGCTCGGCGATCCCAAAACTGCCACCGAACTTTATGAAAAGGTGGTTCCCAAAACCAAAAATCCATATCATATTTACAGGTTGGGGATTTGCCAGTACCAGCTAAAACGTACAGCTGAATGTGAAGCCTCTGCAAGGGCTGCGCTCGCAGATACAAGCAGTAAAAGGATCGGCGTTATTTTCACCATGGCCGATGGCAGTCAGCAAACAGTGCCGGTAGATGCTGCAGCAGCCAACCTTTTAGGCGTATTAAAAATGGATGCCAAAAATTTTGCGGGTGCCAAAATCGATTTTCAACAGGCATTGAAATTATACCCGGATTTTGCCGGGGCTAAATTAAACCTTGATGTTTGTGACAAGAACCTGAAAGGAGGAACAAAAACACCTGTCAAGGCTCCAACAAAGCCAAAGGGATAATAAAATAAATTCATTGACTGATTTGGAAGAGAAGACCGGTTTGGTCTTCTCTTTTTTTAACCTCACCCCAACAAGCATGATTTTTCAGAACGAACGGTATCCTCAAATTCCCCTCTCCACATGGAGAGGGGAATTTGAAAATCTATTTCGTTTATTAACGAATAGCTTAAAGGGGTGAGGTGGGGTGAGGGTAAATGAAAAGAAGGCCCTGCCGGGGCCTTCTTGTTCTGTTCTTATATGGTTTTAATCTGTGCTGATTAATCCTTCTTCGCTGGTACGGTAGAAGATGGAACTGTATTGTTTTCTTTGGATACTTGCTTTTGCTCAGCTGCGGGCTGTGTATTACCTGAATTTTGAGCAGGCACTGTTACATCCGGAGTTTTTACAGCAGGCATTACCGGCTTGGCATCAGGATCCATTGATGAACCTTTCAAAATAGCAGGAAGTACTTCCTTAACTTGTTTTGCAGGTTCGATTGTTTTGTCGGCTTTGGGTTCCTGTGTTTTGATAGCCGGCTTCTGCATGTCGTCAGAAACACTGCCTGAAACATCTACCTTCTTAGTTGAAGGCTTATTAGCTTCAGTTTGCATAACACTTCCGCTGACATCAAGAGTTTTTACAACAGCTTTAGCAGGTTCAACATTGGCAACACTACCACTGTTATCAACTTTCTGAACAACTGGTGGTACAATTGCCGCTTGATCAAGACTGCCGCCGGTTGTGGCCGGAGCAACTTTATCGGCACTAACCGGAGCAGTATAATTAATAGATGAAACCTCATTAACCGTTTTATCATAACCAATGCCTTTTGATTTAGGCTGGTTAAATGCTTCAGGAGTCAGGTATTTACCTTTATTCTGAGCTTCTTTCTCTACTGTATTAGGTATACGATTTTTTTCAGCATAAGCATCATGACGGATACCAGTAACCTGCCAGCTTACTTTTACATTAGGCTGATTGGTTGCGATTTCAAATTTATTATTGCTGACTTCTTTGTTGATGATTGCCTGGGCAAAAGTACCTATAACAGTCAACTGGTAACGGAATTCCATATTCAATGCTTCAAAATAATCAGGAAGTTGAACTGTTGCTTTACCTGAAGCATCTGTAACGATGTTACCATTGTAAATATTCATCATATCAGGGCTTTCTACAAAACTGTGCCACAGATATTTGTTTTCAGGATCCAACGGATGGTCAATTTTAAATGCCCCGGCAGTTTTGGATAAAGTACCATCTACATGAAGGTCACCGTCTACCCAAACTCTTCCGGTAGTGTTTTCAATCCTCATCCTTTCACCGCCGCCACCGAGTTCAAAGAACTGGAGGTCGTCGTTAGCAGGATTGTTGCGGATATTCCACTGGTTAACACCAGCTCTTGCAAAACGCAAAGCAGCATCACCATTGAAACCATCTATATCAACTAGTGAGAAAGTAGCAGAAGAACGGCTGCGGATACCTGTTGCACCGCCGTGCAATACATCCAACCTGTAGGTAGGGTTGGTTGTTTCACCAACACCCATGTTACCAGTACCATCCTGTATAACCACACGGCTGCCACCACCACCTAATTCAAATATTTCATAGTAATCATCAGCAGGACGGTTACGGGTATTCCACTGGTTAACACCATTTCTTGCAAAACGTAAAGCAGCATCACCATTAAATGCATCAATATCCACCACTGTAAAAGTGGCGGTGGATTTGTTGCGGATACCTGAACTGCCACTACTTTCGACATCTAATTTATACGAAGGAGATACAGTGGCTCCAATACCAACATTACCAGTACCATCCTGTATAACTACACGGCTACCACCGCCACCTAATTCAAATATTTCATAGTAATCATCAGCAGGGCGGTTACGTGTATTCCACATGCCTGTGCCTTGTTTTTGAAAACGAAGGGCAGCATCACCGGTGAATCCATCAATATCAATAACTGAGAAAGAAGCTGTAGAAAGGCTGCGTATACCAGTTGCACCACCATGTTCAACATCTAATTTATACGAAGGAGATACAGTGGCTCCAATACCAACATTACCAGTACCATCCTGTATAACTACACGGCTACCACCGCCACCTAATTCAAATATTTCATAATAATCATCAGCAGGACGGTTGCGTGTATTCCACATACCTACACCTTGTTTTTGAAAACGAAGGGCCGCATCACCGGTGAATCCATCAATATCCACAACAGAGAAACTGCTGGTGGAAAGACTGCGGATACCGGTTGCACCACCATGTTCAACATCTAATCTGTAAGAAGGAGCAACAGTTGCACCGATACCTACATTACCAGTACCATCCTGTATAACCACCCGGCTACCGCCACCACCTAATTCAAATATTTCATAATAATTATCAGCAGGACGGTTGCGGGTATTCCACTGATTTACGCCATTATTTCCAAAGCGCAGGGCAGCATCACCAGTGAATCCATCAATATCCACAACAGAAAAACTTGCAGTAGAACGAACACTTATACCTGTGGCACCACCATGAGAAACAGTGAAACGATGTGTAGGGGCTATTGTACCTAAGCCAATGTTTGTACCATTATCAAACATCAATGAATTGCCTAATGTAACACCATCCGGTGTCCATTTTGGAATAAAATTCAATGTACCGCTTCCTGATACAGCTCCGCCTCCTGCCAATGTTTGCCAACTGGCATTACCTGTTGCATCACTTACCAATATCTTATTGAGACCCTGATTTCCATCCTGGTACTGAAGACGACCACGGATCGAAGCGGCCCATGTGGCAGCTGTATTTATAGGATCAAATGCAAAAAGAGCAAATGATTGTCCGCCTGCAGGCGCTGTGCTTACTCTACCAAACAGACCGGTGTTGACAGCTGCGGTAGTACCCGGCTCTGCAAATATCCCATGCTGAGTTCCAACTGCGCCATTAACGAATGTATGAATGCCCCATTTTTCATTGGTAGGCTGAGCAGTTACATCATTAGAACCAAAACCTGTTGCTCCAAGAAATCCGGTGGAGGATGAATAAAGATTATTGGCTACGTTAAATCCTCTTGCATGAACTTTCGCAACAGGATTAATGATCGTACCACCAACACCGAGGTTACCTGTATTTACATTTACTGCCATCAGGTTTCCAACTCCAAATTTGAAGAAGGTCATATGATCGCCATCCGGTAAGGTATTGATACCTGAATTGATCACGCCATTTTTACCAAAGCGAAGAGCCTGGTCAGTAGTAGCGCCAACAATATCAATTGTAGCAAAGCTGGCAGTATTACGAACACGGAGACCATTTGAACCAGCACCAACGCTCGCATCCACATCGAGCCTGTAAGCAGGAGCAGCTGTAGCTATACCAAGGTTGCCATTGGCAGTTAATAATCTCATCCGGGCCAAACCAGCACCCATATCAAAAATTTGCAGGTCGTTACCGGCGGGATCATTACGAATATTCCAGCGGAACGCACCAGCATTTAAAAATCTTAATGCAGCATCGCCATTGGAGGCGTCAACATCAACAACAGAAAATCCACCTGTTCCCCTGGCCTCTATACCCGTACCGCCTCCATGAACTACATCGAGTTTGTAAGCAGGAGTTACTGTATTAATTCCAACATTTGTACCGTTATCAAATATTTGTGAGTTGGCAAGGTTGGTTGTGGTAGGCGACCACTTAGGCACAAAATTCACTGTACCGCTTCCGGTAACTACACCCACCGCTGAGGGATCTTTCCATAAAGCATTACCCGCTGCATCGGATGCAAGAATCCTGTTATTGGCTTCGCTGATACCTGTTAATTGTAAACCACCCAGTGTCAGTAAAGCCTTTGGTGTAGCATTACTGCTGCTGATATTGGCGGCAAACCCAGTTCCATTTGTCAATACTCTTAACGCATTAGCAGCACCTGTACCATTGTTATACTGAAAGATACCCGCACCCTGCAAACCTGTACTGGTCGCCCTTAATGCCCAACTGCTGGCAGCACCATTGGTTGATGCCTGCAAGGCATCTGATGTGCCCGCTGCATTATTAACAGCAAAAAGCCCACTGCCTCCGGTGCCTGTATTTGTAATGCTAAATAAAGTTGTGGCGGAGGACTGTGATTTAACAAACGGTAATACCAGGTCAGCGGATGAAGTACTAAAGAGTGCATATGGAACAGATGCTATCTGTGCTGTACCGATATTGATAAAGGAAGTACCACCGGCTGGATCTATTTCCACCTGGATGTATTTATTGCCTACACCCCAGGGAACTCCGGCAATCGTGCCGGTGACATTTGTGGCACCAGCGCTACCCACCTGCGCATTGAACAATCCAAAAGGATTGGTCACAACACCTCTTGTTTCCTGGTACACGATCGCGCCTGCGGGAGTGCCATCATGAATGGTTATCCGGAGGGCGATAGATTTATTGACTAGCACATTACCCACACTGTTGCGGGCCACTCCCTGGTAATTAAATATACCGGGAGCCTGGCTGAAAGCGCCTATGGCTGTAAATAAAATAACAGCTAATAATGATAAAATCTTTTTCATTGTTACAGTTTTTGTATTTGGTATCTGGTTTATTTATCGTTTATTTTTACCACCTTCAATCCACTGTGGCGGATCACTTGCAGGTTATCTCCCGGCCGGTTGATGTCAGGCTTTAAGTCCGCAACAACAAAGTAAACTCCGTTGGGGAGGTTTGATATATCGAACAATTCGATACGGCAGCAACCATCATAGTGGTAGCTTTTTTTCGACAGTACCTGTCCAATGGAATTGATCAGCTGAAGGCTCATGGTACCCGGTGTTCGTACAAAGAAGTCCACTTCAAACTTGCCGCTGGTAGGATTGGGAAATAATTTATAATCCCCATCATCAAACAACACAGTAAAAGCAGAGTAGCCAATCTGATCCGTGCAGGGTTGAAGCACACCTTGGGTAACGAGAACTGAACTATCGGGTGGTGCAAAGGCCTGTATCAGCAAAAGTTCCCCAAAACTCCATTCATAACGGTAATACGAAGATGGATTGTCGTAAGTGCCCCCGGCTGCATTTAAGATAGCCGGAACAACTCCGTTAATGGGATTTAAAGAAGGAACCTGGGCCTGAGCAAATGAAACGGCCAGGAATACCGCTAGGCATGAGAGAGTAATTCTTCTTCTCATAAGCGTAAGTTTTATTGGTTATCAAATCACAATAAGGGTAAGAAATATGACAGGCGGTTGTAAGGATATTGGTCGCTAACTAAAGATGAGTCTTAATCAGAAATGAAACGTATGCTAAATTAACGAGAAGATTTAGATCGCCAAATTTTATTTCGATTTGTTATTAACTATTTTTTGTACAATACCTGAACATCTGTTAGCACATGAAGATTGGAAAGACGCCGGCCTTAGCATATATAAAAAATTTGTAGCTAACGGCGACTTGGGAACGTATTTAAACACAGAGGTAGAAAAAAAATAATGTGTCAGGCAATGAAAATAAATTCTCATGACCCTATACCGTATTTACCCGGGGAAAAGCATCTTGTAATCCACATTCACTTTGCCTTTGGAAATATCATTCAGCTTACCTTTCATTAGTTTTCTTTTAAGCGGGGAAATATGATCGATGAAGAGTTTTCCTTCAATATGGTCATACTCATGAAGGATGATCCTGGCGGTTAGCCCGGTAAAATTTTTTGTATGTGTTATAAAGTTTTCATCCTGGAAACGAAGGGTAACGGTTTCCTGCCTGTATACATCTTCCCGGATCTTCGGAATACTGAGACAGCCTTCATTATACGGCCATTCTTCACCATCCAGTTCAGCTAAGTATGCATTTATAAATACCTGCTTGATACCCGGTGCATCATTATATTCTTTTTTTTCCTCTTCGTCTTCCATATTACGAAAGATCTGTTCACTGTCCATGATAAAAAGACGGATATCTTTATTCACCTGCGGCGCAGCCAGGCCCACACCATTGCTGGCATACATGGTTTCCCACATATCTTCAATTAATTTATCCAGCTGCGGGTAGTCAGGAGCAATTTCTTTTGCTACTTTTCTCAGTACAGGATGGCCGTATGCGACAATGGGAAGTATCATTTAATTATTTAAGATTGCAAATTTACTTATATCGTGGCTGTTTTTTTCAATCAAAATCTGAAATCTTAGATCTGCGATCCCCTGAGATATTCCTGCAACATGATCGTAGCAGCAATTTCATCTACCAGCGCTTTATTCCGGCGATCTTTTTTCTTCATGCCCATTTCCAGCATGGCATCCTTCGCCATTTTGGAAGTGTATCGCTCATCCACTTTTTTGATGGGGATGGCCGGGAAATTCTTTTGAAGTTCTTTAATACATTTTTCCACCAGGGGTGTAGCATGGGTGTCAGAATCATCCCAGTTCTTTGGTTCGCCGATAATGATAAGTTCAACCGGTTCTTTTTCAAAATAATCTTTAAGAAAGGGGATCAGGTCTTTTGAATGCACCGTGGTCAATCCTGTGGCTATGATCTGGTAAGGATCTGTAACGGCGAGTCCGGTTCGTTTCAATCCGTAGTCTATGGAGATTATTCTGCTCATGAAGTCAAAAGTAAAAAGTCGAAAATCAAAAAAATGAGCAGTTTTTGAGTTTTGACTTTTGATTTTTTAATTTATAAAAAGATCGGCTACCACAAATACCGCAAATACAACACTGGCAATTCCATTGGCAGTCATAAAAGCAATATTCACTCTTTTTAAATTATCTGCTTTTACAATGGAGTGCTGATAGATGAGCATTCCAATAAAAATAGCAGCACCTGTCCAGTATAACCAGCCAAAGTTTCCATACCATCCTGCAACGATCACCCCTCCCGCACTGAATACATGTAATAATTCAGAAACCCGTAATGCTTTTGACTTACCCAACCATGCAGGCATAGAATAAAGTTTATTCTCCCTGTCAAATTGCTCATCCTGCAAAGCATAAATAATATCAAAACCGCTGACCCAGAAAAGAACTACCAGTGAAAAGATTATAGGTAAAAACGAAAAAAATCCTGTGACTGCAATGAATGCTCCTATCGGAGCTAACGATAATCCCAAACCAAGTATCAGATGACAAAGTGGTGTAAACCGTTTGGTATAACTATAACCCAACACTACTGCCAATGCAACCGGTGATAAATAAAAGCAAAGACGATTAATGAAGAAACAAGTGACAAGGAACAAGGCACAGGACACGATTGTAAAGATCAAAGCATTATTTGGAGTAATGATACCGGATGGAATTTCTCTTATGGCAGTTCTCGGATTTTTTGCATCAAATTTTCGGTCGAGGTAACGGTTGAACGCCATGGCGGCACTGCGTGCAAAGATCATACATAAAATAATCACAAATAATAACTGCAAATTATCTACAATAGAAAGAACCAGTATTTTAAGTTTTGTGTCTATTTCCTGATTAGAATAAATTGGTTCCAGATCATAAAAATTCGCAACCGCAATAATAAATCCAATCAACGCAAACGGCATTGCGAAAACGGTATGTGAGAATTTTATGAGGCTTAAATAATTTTTTATTTTATACATCAGAAATTTATTGATCCAGCCCACGGTTTAAACCGTGGGCTATGAAATTAATGTTCCGTTCTTCCTTTTACAGGCGGTGCTATTTTACTCCTGATCAATTCCCACAACACAACCCCTGCCGCAGTCGCAACATTTAAGGAATGTTTCATGCCCAGTTGTGGTATCTCGATACAACCATCGCATTGATCAATTGTTGATTGTTCGATACCGGTAACTTCATTCCCAAAGACCACCGATACTTTTTCATTTTGCCTGAAGCTTGCAGCATGCAGCTTATAACTGCCCTCCGCCTGCTCCACGGCAAATACTTTATATTTTTTGGCTTTTAATAATTCAATGGCTTCCTCTGTCGTTTTAAAATATTTCCAGTTTACTGTTTCCTCAGCGCCCAAAGCAGTCTTTTTAATTTCTTTGTGCGGTGGTTTGGCTGAATAGCCAATGATATAAATGGCTTCTATCAAAAAAGCATCAGCCGTCCTGAAGACACTGCCTACATTGTAAGCGCTGCGGATATTTTCCAGTACAACAATAATGGGGAATTTGTTTGATCCTTTGAACTCTTCCACGGATTTTCGTCCCAATTCAGCCATCGAAAGTTTTCGCATGGGGCAAAGATAACGAGAGAAGCCATTAGCTAATAGCCAATGGCTAATAGCTAATGGCTAACAGCTAGCAGCTTTTCTTATATTTGTCGCTTCCCGATAAACCGGGACAGGCAATGTCGAAAGCAACTACATCCGATACACCAATGATGCAACAGCACCGGGCTATCAAACAAAAATACCCGGATGCCATCCTGCTGTTCCGTGTCGGGGATTTTTATGAAACATTCGGGCAGGATGCTGTAGTTGCTTCCCAGGTGCTGGGAATTACGTTGACGAAAAGAAATAATAACTCCGCCGCTTCATCTGAACTCGCCGGTTTTCCGCATCATGCTCTCGATACCTATTTACATAAATTAGTAAAAGCCGGTCTCCGTGTTGCTATCTGCGACCAATTGGAAGATCCCAAACTGGCCAAAGGTGTAGTTAAAAGAGGCGTGACCGATATGGTGACACCGGGAACGGCGGTCAATGATAAATTACTGGATCATCACAGCAATAATTTTTTAGCAGCCGTTCATTTTGCAGACAATGATCAATATGGACTGGCTTTTCTCGATATTTCCACCGGTGAATTTTTATTGGCCGAAGGCGACAGGGAATATGCCGATAAATTATTACAGAGTTTCAAACCCGCTGAAGTAGTATTTCAAAGGCATAAACAAAAAAATTTCAAAGAATTCTTTGGAAGCAAAATGTATTCATACACCCTGGATGAATGGATATTTGACAACACGTATGCGGAAGATACCCTGCTGAAACATTTTCAAACACATTCACTCAAAGGTTTTGGTATCGATGACCTGAGAAAAGGGATGATCGCCGCCGGGGCCATCATTCATTATTTAAAAGACACGGAACATCCCAACCTGCAGCATATCACTTCCCTGCAGCGGATCGACCGGGATGATTTTTTGTGGATGGACCGTTTCACCATCAGGAACCTTGAATTAGTATATGGAAATTCCGAGGGCAATCATACTTTATTGAATGTGCTGGACAATACCGTATCGCCAATGGGTGCCAGGTTATTGAAACGCTGGATCGTTTTTCCCTTGAAAGATATCCAGAAGATCAATGAACGGCTGGATACGGTTGAACACCTGATCAAAGAAACGGACCTGCGGAATAAAATTTCACAGCATATTAAACTATGCGGCGATATTGAAAGATTGGTTTCAAAGATCCCGCTGAAAAAGATCAATCCCCGTGAAGTATTACAACTGGCAAGGGGATTGAAACAGGTGGAATCGGTAAAACTACTTTGTCTTTCATCTACCAATGAATATTTAAAACGCCTGGGTGATGCATTGAACCCCTGCCCTTATATTGCTGATAAAATATTTAAAGAAATAGTTGATAATCCTCCCGCATTAGTGGTAAAAGGTGGCATGATGAACAGCGGCGTCAACCCTGAACTGGATGAATTGCGGAAGATCGCCCATAGTGGAAAGTCTTATCTCACCCAATTGCAACAGAAAGAAGCGGAAGCAACTGGCATCACTTCACTAAAAATTGGTTTTAATAATGTGTTCGGCTATTACCTGGAAGTGACCAATTCACATAAGAACAAAGTGCCTGCCGAATGGATGCGGAAACAAACGCTGACCAATGCAGAACGATATATCACTCCCGAACTGAAAGAGTATGAAGAAAAAATAACCGGGGCAGAAGAAAAGATCTTAAAAATAGAATTGGAACTGTTTGAGGCTTTGCTGAATGAACTGTTTGATTACTTAGCTCCTGTTCAGACAAACGGTAATATCGTTGCCGTGATGGATTGTCTTTGTTGCTTTGCCAATAATGCCATTCATTACCAGTATAAAAAACCAGACTTGCATCCCGGCGATGAAATGATCATTAAGGAAGGCCGTCATCCCGTCATTGAAAGAAATTTACCGGTTGGAGAAACTTATATCAGCAATGATCTTGAATTGAATAAGACCGATCAGCAACTCATCATACTCACCGGGCCGAACATGAGCGGTAAGAGTGCCCTGCTCCGGCAAACAGCCCTCATTACACTGATGGCGCATATGGGAAGTTTTGTACCGGCAGTTGATGCAAAAATTTCCCTGACCGATAAAATTTTTACAAGGGTCGGCGCCTCCGATAATCTCAGCGGTGGTGAATCCACTTTTATGGTAGAGATGAATGAGACCGCATCCATCATTAATAATATCACCGGCCGCAGCCTGATCTTATTGGATGAGATAGGAAGGGGAACTTCCACGTATGATGGTATTTCCATTGCGTGGAGCATTGCGGAGCATTTGCATAATTCCCCGCATCAGCCCAAAACACTTTTTGCCACGCATTATCATGAACTAAATGAACTGGAAGAAAAATTCTCAAGAGTAAAGAACTTTCATGTCACCAATAAAGAAGTGGGGAACAAAATTATCTTCTTAAGAAAACTGGCAAGAGGAGGCAGCACACACAGTTTTGGTATTCATGTGGCAAGGATGGCAGGCATGCCACCTTCATTGATCGAAAGAGCCAATGAGATACTTAAACACTTGGAAAGCATTCATGAGCAGGGTCGGGACGCTGAAACCGACCTGAACCGCGAAAAACTAAAAAACTTATCGACGTCAAAAGTGCAACTCTCCATCTTTGATGCACACAGCGAGACCTTTGAGGAAATAAGAAAATTGCTGCAGGATATGGATATCAACCGGCTTACTCCTGTTGAAGCATTGCTGAAACTGCAGGAGATCAAAAACAGGCTGAAGTAAAGAAGTAGCAATGAGACCAGCGCCCGGAGAAAAAAGTGAAAGAGATATGAAGTTAAGTATTTCTGTTTTTTCTCTTTTCTATCTAATGCTTCTATATCTCCAAAATTAAATAGCTTACAGACAGGGTCTTAACAAAATAAAAGTTTATTTGCTAATCAATAACATCCTCGGTACCTTACTCTTGACCTTAACCCTTTTCCAAAACCATTAAACTGTTTATTATGAAATTTTATCCTCCCCGCTTTTGTGCGGCCCTACTTCTTATTTTTGCAACAATGGTAATTTTTAATTCCTGTAAGAAAGAAGTCAAACAGGAAACACTGCAAGACACAATGGCCGCTAATAAAGGAACCATTGACAAGGTAAATGCATGGTTGAACAACGAGAAATCAAAAGCCACAAAAGACAGACCCGCAAAAATTCAATCCCTTCAGGACAACCTTGTTTTCTCAGACCTTAGGTTCGAAGAACTAAACTCAGGTGAAAGACTTATTTTAATTCCGGTTGGCAAGTATTTTAAATCAGTCAATAATAAAGACAACAACCCTTTTAATTACCTGCTTTTAATCCTGGATAAAACCAATAATATCAGAAAGGGAAATATAGTCCAATATGTAACCCCTGATGGCAAAACAGCTACAGCAGTGCCAGCGAATACATTTTACAAGTTCTATAATCTTAAAACACTGGGCTGTGATGGAAAGTTTACATTCCTGACAATAACTGATGATCTATTGTATGAAATGAAGTATGAAAAAGGGTCTTTAAAAACTTATAGCGAAATTAACCAAAAACAAAAGGCCTCAGGAAAAGGCAATGGGACTCATGAGCTACAATGTTATACAGTATGGTGGGTCACCTTCAGTGAATATGGCACAAATTGGGAATTTTTATATGCATATTGTGACGAAGGCGAGTGCCAGGAAACACGTCAGGTTTCCGGAAAGGGCTTTGCCCTAAATTGTGGTGGTGATCCTGGCCCTGAAACGGAGATAGCAGTTGCTGCACAAAGAGATTGGATAGTTGCACAAAATTCTTTTGGTTATTGGTTAGTTTATTCAACTGAATCGTTTACTGGTATTAAAAAAGCAAGTGAATCTGGCGGCGGGCACTTTACTGGAATAAGTCACTTAAGTTCTGGTATTATTGGAACCGGTTTTACATGGGCAGCTTCAGGATGCACAGTTTCTCATACAACCTCAACCGCAACAAGTATTATTGGAGGAACAGGCACATTTACGCCCACACAATTTCAATTTTTTATTTCTAGTACTCCCGGAACGTTCAGTTTTTCTCAAATATTCCCATAACTAATTTAATATGGGAAATAACAATTTAAAAAGAAAAGTCAGTATTTTATTATACGTGGCTTTTCTTTTAGTCTCATGTGTTTCGCACAGGAAAATTTCTACATCCGGAGTTGTTGTATATTCTCACAAATTTTATGACCCGGCTATCAAAGATTATGTAAGGCAGCCAACCTTTATACCAGGTATAAAAATCTGGTATAAAGACAGTATGGTTATTGAAGAAATACCCCGTATTTATATTAATACCGATACTAATGGACATGTAATGAGATATGTAAACCCGTATTTTTATACTTTTATTGATTTGCCGACAAGGTCATTTTATGATTTCTCAACTTTTTCTGATACATCAAAAATTATTAAAAAATATACTCAACCTGATTCTCTCGGTGTAGCAGGAGGATGGAATTTTTACTCCCCGTTTGAGTTACCAAAAGCTGCACCTCCCGTAGAACTTCCCGATACTTTAATGGAAGGAATAAATTATAAACGGCTTAGATTATTTTATTACTATCAACGGTCGGGAGAACTTGAAAAATTCATGGTTGAATGGATTGGTTTTTTCAGATGCGATAAGAAGGGTACAATGTTCAGACTTGATAGCACTTATAGCAAAATGATAGGGTGCCCGTTAGTAAGATCAGAGTGGCAACCTTCGAAGCAAGAGAAATTCCCGGTGTCGGTCCAGATTGAATATATAAGAGATAGTCTCACCCCTGAAGAGTTGCGAGTATTTAAAGCATGGGGAAAAAAAGCAAAAATGGACCCGGTACAAAAGGAATGAGAAAATTGCTGCAGGACATCAAAAACAGGCTGAAGTAAACAGGTTTCTCACAGTTATCCCCTATTTTTCGAAAAGTATTGTCTTTTCCAAAAACTTCTTATTTTTACCACAAATACTGCTATCATGAAATTGATCAAACTAACTGCTTTAACCTCACTACTTTTTGTTTTTGTTTTGGGTATGAGTTCATGCGAGAAGATCGCCGAGAAGAAAAAGAACACGGATTATGAGAAAAAAGGTATTCTCATGACTGCCGCCCAGGAAGTTCCGGTTAATAGTTCCACTGCCCTTGGTATCATGGATGTTTCTTATTCAAAAGAAACCCGCCTGATGACCTGGTCAGTAACCTGGTCCGGCCTGACAGGACCTGTATCCCTGATGCACATACATGGGCTGGCGCCAAAAGGTTTTTCTGCCGGCGTGATTTATAATATTATTACTCCTTCGAACGGGCTGGCCACACCCAATGCAACCTTATATCCTGCAACAGGAAAATTTAACGGTACTGTGCTGGCTGATGGATTTGTAATAAAAGAACAGGACCTTTTGAATGGCTTGTATTATATGAATATTCATACAGCCGCTAACCCCGGTGGAGAGATCAGGGGCCAGATCGTTTTCCAATAAGAAGATTAAATAAACTTATCGTCCCGTTCTCGCCTTAGGCGAGAGCGGGATTTTCTTTGAACCACATAGCCTTCTCCGGCTGCGGTAATTTTAGCGAAGGTATTTGACGAAGTGGTTTATTTGGCGTCGAACCAAACCGGCTTCTTATCATTCCAGTTGCCATTGTAGTTGATAAATAATTCTTCCCCTGCTTTTATAAAATGGATGGCTTTAATGCTGATGTTCTTATTTTCAAAATCCATTTCATACTCGCAATTGCTTTTATAAGAATGATTATAAACCGGCACATAGCCGAGCGCCATGCAGCATTGTTGTTTATCCCCTCCCCATTCAAAAATATAATCATGCAGCAATGTCTGGTCAAGTAGTTTTCTTTCGTCGAGACTCATCACGATCACCGGCGCCACTTCCACAATGGTTCCTGCTTCTATATTTTCAGAAGTAAAGACAGCACGGCCCATGTTTTCGGTCGGCCCAATGAAAAGCGAAGGAAGGATCATAAACAGATGATAGTTGATAGATGATAGTTTCTTAAAAGTTGAAATTACTTATTGAACACGAATATTCTGAATTTTTAAACCTGATTATCGCCTGCAATACCACGGCATCAAATACAACTATCATCTATCAACTATCATCTATTCTCTCTGAAATCAATACCTTTGAATTCATAAATCAAAAACCCATGTGTGGAATTGTAGGATACACCGGCCCAAGGGAAGCTTACCCCATTATCATCACAGGACTGAAGCGATTAGAGTATCGCGGATATGACAGCACCGGCGTTGCTTTACAGAACGGCGGACTGAAGATCTATAAGAAAAAAGGGAAAGTGGCTGAACTGGAAGATGCCATCCTTGGTAAAGATCTTCATGCCCATGTTGGCATCGGTCATACCCGTTGGGCCACACATGGCGAACCCAGCGATCTCAATGCACATCCCCATCGTTCATCGGGTGGTAAACTGGCCATGATACACAACGGCATCATTGAAAATTATTCCCAGTTAAAAAAAGAACTCAGCAATAAAGGATACGTCTTCACCAGTGAAACAGATACAGAGGTCCTCCTGAATTTTATTGAAGAAATTAAGAAGAATAATAAATGCGACCTCGAAGAAGCCGTTCGGGTGGCATTGAAAAGAGTGACCGGCGCTTATGTTATTTTATTGCTGGATGAAGACCAGCCCGATACCATTATTGCCGCCAGGAAAGGAAGCCCGTTGGTGATCGGCATTGGCAAGGGCGAACATTTTTTGGGTTCCGATGCATCACCGATGCTGGAATACACCAAAGAAGTGGTGTATGTTAACGATTACGAACTCGCCATCGTCAAACCCGATGAACTGATCCTGAAAAACCTGGGTAATGAAAAGATCACCCCCTATGTTCAAAAGCTGGATATAGAATTAGCAGCGATTGAAAAAGGAGGCTATACGCATTTCATGCTGAAAGAAATTTTTGAACAACCGCAAACCATTCATGATTGCCTGCGTGGAAGATTAGATGCGGAGGAAGGCACTATCACTATGAGCGGTATCCAGCAATATGCTGAAGAGATCATGACGGCCAACCGCATCGTTATGGTGGCCTGCGGCACCAGCTGGCATGCTGGCCTGATAGCTGAATATATTTTTGAAGAACTCTGCCGCATCAACGTGGAAGTGGAATATGCATCGGAATTCCGTTACAGGAATCCCGTCATCAATAAAGGAGATGTGATCATTGCTATTTCCCAAAGCGGTGAAACAGCCGATACATTGGTTGCCATTGAAAATGCCAAAGAAAAAGGAGCTATCATACTCGGCGTAGTGAATGTTGTTGGTTCATCCATTGCCAGGACAAGTCATGGCGGCGCTTATACACATGCCGGGCCCGAGATCGGCGTTGCATCCACAAAAGCATTTACTGCACAATTAGCTGTACTCACCATGATCGCTTTAAAGATCGGCTACATCAAAGGAACTATTTCAGAGGACCGATACATGAACCTGCTGAGAGAATTGGAACAGATACCTGAGAAAGTAGCGTGGACCTTAAATCACAGCAACAATATCAAAGCCCTGGCAGAAAAATATAAAGACGCACATGATTTCCTGTATCTCGGTCGTGGTTATAATTTTCCCGTGGCGCTGGAAGGAGCATTGAAGCTGAAAGAAATCTCTTATATCCATGCCGAAGGTTACCCCGCAGCTGAAATGAAACATGGTCCCATTGCATTGGTGGATGAGAATTTACCGGTTGTATTTGTTGCGACCAGGGATGCTTATCATCAAAAGCTGCTAAGCAATATGCAGGAAATAAAAGCCCGTAAAGGAAAAGTCATCGCTGTCATCACCGAAGGCGATGAAGCTTCCCTGGATCTTGCCGATGATGTGATGATCGTTCCCGAAGCCGATGAAATACTGGCGCCGATGCTTAGTGTGGTTCCATTACAGTTATTAGCATATTATATTGGCTTAGCAAAAGGTTGTGATGTGGACAAGCCGAGGAATTTGGCGAAGAGTGTGACGGTGGAATAGTTGCTGGTTGCTGGTTCCTTGTTGCTGGTTGATCCTAAAGCTGAAGCATCTTTAGTTTTAATAAAATTTTTCAAATTCACATCTGATAAAATAAATTTCAATACCTGTAAGATGGTAACTTGTTTAAGAGACCAGTGACCAGTGACCAGCAACCAGAAACCAGCAACATGAATCATATTTCCAAAAAACCAATCTCCTCCTTAGGATATAATTTTATCCCGAAAGCATTTATTCCAAAAGGAAAGAACGAATACCATCTCCGTAATTTCCAGAACCGCAGCGGCATCAAATACCGCAAACTGGCCGATGCCGAAATAAAGATCCTTGAACGCAATGCCAATAGTTCCGACGACTGGAACAAAGTATTGGTTGCTGATGCTTTTAATCCCCAACTCGTAAAGAGCTGCACTTTTTATGGCCTCGTACGTATCGGCAAACTGGAATCTTATTTCGTTGAATTCAACAATCTTCGTCTCCCCGTTGGTTTATACCACAGCACCATTATCAGTTGCGATATCGGGGATAATGTGGTCATTGATAATGTCAACTTCATGAGCCATTATATTACCGGTAATGAAGTGATACTGGTCAACATTAATGAACTGGCTACCACGGATCATTCCAAATTTGGGAATGGCGTATTGAAGGATGGCGAAAACGAAGCCGTCCGCATCTGGATGGAGATATGCAATGAAAATGCCGGGCGAAGTGTATTGCCTTTCACCGGTATGCTGGCAGGGGATGCATGGCTCTGGTCAAAACACCGGGATGATGAAAAGCTTTTGCAAAAATTAAAAGAGTTCACCGATAATAAATTTGATACACAAAGAGGTTATTACGGAAAGATCGGCGACCGGACCGTTATCAAGAATTGTAAGATCATCAAAGACGTATGGATCGGCAGCGATGCCTATCTCAAAGGCGCCAATAAAATTAAAAATATTACCATCAATTCATCACCCGAAGCTCCATCACAGATCGGTGAAGGCTGCGAACTGGTGAATGGCATCATCGGGTTTGGTTGCCGGATATTTTACGGGGTGAAAGCCGTTCGTTTTATGATGGGCGCCAATTCACAATTGAAATACGGGGCAAGGTTGATCAATTCATATCTCGGGGATAACTCAACCATCTCCTGTTGCGAAGTATTGAACTCTCTGATCTTCCCGGCGCATGAACAGCACCACAACAATTCATTCTTATGCGCCGGCACTGTACTGGGACAAAGTAATATGGCAGCCGGCGCTACGATCGGTTCCAATCATAATTCAAGAAGCGCCGATGGCGAGTTGGTTGCCGGTCGTGGTTTTTGGCCAGGGTTATGTGTTAGCCTGAAATACAATTCAAAATTTGCCTCCTTTACATTGATAGCAAAAGGAGATTTCCCTGCAGAATTAAATATCCCGGTCCCGTTTTCCCTGGTAAGTAATGATGTAAGCAGCGATAAACTGGTTGTCATGCCGGGCTATTGGTTCATGCACAACATGTATGCGCTGGCCCGCAATGCAGACAAATATGAAGGAAGGGATAAACGAACCGATAAGACACAGGTGATCGAATACGATTTCCTGGCGCCGGATAGCGTGAATGAATTGTTTAATGGATTGCAACTGATGAAGCAGTTTACGGCAAAAGCTTATGCAGCAAAAAATAAAAAGACAATTACCGATAAAGGTTTGCTGAAAACAGTTGAAACTTTATTAGAGACCGATCCTGCAGAAATTGCTAAGCTGGAGATACTCGCTGAGGGCTTCGAGTGCAGTAACCGGAAAACAGAGCTGGTAAAAGTTTCTGAGGCGTACAGGCTTTTTAAAGAAATGATCATTTATTATGGCGTCACGGAGCTGATCCGTTTTATTGAACAAAAAAATATTTCTTCCTGGCAAAAACTGCTGCAGGCATTACCCGGCAAGCCGGTCCGCAATACCTGGAAGAATATTGGCGGGCAACTGATGCCCGAAGCAGACCTGCTTACTCTCACCCGGAATATCCGTTCCGGAAAAATAAACAGCTGGGATGAAGTGCATTCCTTTTATAATAAAAAAAGCGCTGCATATCACCATGAAAAATTCAGGCATGCATTTGCCTCATTGCTGGAAATACTGAAACTATCTCCATCGAGATTCACTAAAAAACTTTTCCTGGATATTTTGCAGCAGGCTGTCATAACCAAAGAATGGATGGTAAAAGGCATTTATGATTCCCGGGCCAAAGATTATAATAACCCGTTCCGCAAAATGCTTTATGAAACAGAAAAGGAAATGGAAAAAGTGATCGGGAAGCTGGGTGAAAACAGTTTTATTCGCCAGCAACAAACCGCCTATGCTTCCTTTAAAGAAAAAGTGGATCAGCTAAGCGCCAGGTTCAAATAATTTCTTTTACAGCAATCTGATCCTATCTTAATGTCCTTGTGTTCTTCGTGCCTGCTTTGTGTTCTTTGTGTTACAAAAATCAGGAGCACAAAGAACACGACGAACCACAAAGGGCACTAAGGTTCATTTACTGACAATCACTTATTAATATCACATCCTGCTTTTAAAATAATAATACACGCCGCTAAATCCTAACTGGTAACAGGCTGTATAGTATAAAGCATCAAAAACATAATGACGCAAAGGTTTTTTTCCCTCCCCGATCTTTATCACGAGGGCTGCTGTTAATGAACCGCGGTGAATAAAATTATTCAGGTGATACTGGTCGGTAGCCATGACAAGTACGGATGTTGAAAGGGGGAACTTCGCTCCTTTCTCCGGGTCGCCATCTTTGTATTTATTCTTAAAACTTTGTTGCGGGTAAAACCATTTGGGATTGGCTTTGGGAAAAGCATCAGCAAATCCTTTCCAGTTAAATTCCAAGGTCTCATTAAAACCTTTGGCTGCACCGGAAAGCATCAGTAAGCCGCCGGTCAGATACCTGTTACCGTTGAGCTTCCAGCGATCCGCTTTATCGACTTTTACTTTACCGGTAAAAGATCTGAGATCATTTTTCCCCGGTTTCAAAACATGATTAAAAGAAAACTGGTTCGGATGCAGGTCGGTATTAGTTGTGAACTGGCAATGCCCGGAATTCAGGCAAAAAAGCATAGCAGGAATAAGAATGAGTCTCATATTGAACAGATTGGTGATTACGAATTATAGTTTGGCTGTTCAACAGGAGCTGTAAGATAAATGGGGCTTTCAGGCAGGAGTAGATTCCAGGAAGGGTTGACCCTTTAGAAATAACAAGCTGCCAAATTAATCACAGGGCTTTGATTATGCAAGTTATCCCAGGTAAATATTTATTAAGAGTATCGTAGTTCTACGAGTTATTCATTATCCATAACAAAAAAACCTCTCCCTGATAAAAGGAAGAGGCTTGCAGTTGGTATTGCCTGTCCGCCGTAGAGGCGGAGCTTATTTTATTGTTTTATAAAACGGGAAACAGTTGTTGATCCTTTCGAGTAAGCAAATACAGTGTACATGCCCATCGCCAGGCCCGTTGCATTCATTTCAATAGTATTATTGCCTTCGGCTACAGCGGAACTCCATTGTTTTACCAGGTTGCCTGTCGCATTATATATTTTAAAATCAACAGTTGCACTGCGGCCGGCGCTTATAGTAAGCAGGGCTTTGTCGTGAACCGGGTTGGGAACAAGCGAAGAAATTAAAATATCATTGCTGTTGTGGATCAGGACCACCGTATTGGAATATTTTGATGAACCCACAATGCCATTCACTTTGATGCGGTATAAATTCCTGCCTCCTGCTAAAGCTGCATCGGTGAAATTGAAATCAATTTGATTCGCTGCAGGGTTAACAGTACCAATGGTCTGGAAACCGGAGCCGTTGACAGAGCGCTGTACTTCAAAATTTCTTACATCTGAACAACTGCTGACCGTCCAACTGATGATGCCTGTATTATTTATTTTTTGTGCACGGGTTGAAATGATGCAATCGATGGGAAGGATCCATCCACCGTTTTTGCCAATGGCATAAGGCATTGCTGAACTATTAATAGTAAGGCCTGTTAAACTTGTCACTGTGTAGGGATCACTACCCACTTGAGAAATGCCTGTATTACCTGGAATGATGCTCCACGTTGCATAATCACTTTGCAATATCTCCACCAGATCAGAAGGAGAAATATTAATACCTAATTCCGCAGCAGCATATTGGTATCTAACTGTTACGTTAGCGGTAATTGCAGAAGCTCCTATATACCAAGTGCGATTAACACCATAAGTTGGAAAAGCTATCGATGGATTATTAATACCTGTCTCTACCCTGGCATTGAAATCTGCAGCGCTAAGACTGCCATTAGTAATACGAAGAGGATTATAAGAAGTATTCCCAATTGGAAAATCTTTAAAAGCTGCAGGCGCAATTGCACTTAGCTTTAGTACACCTGCACCACTAGTTTTAATGTAACGTGCAGATGAACCTCCAGTTATAGTTCCGGATACAGTTAAATTAAATGTGCCAAGATCAACAAGGACACTTGTGGCTGGAGCATATAAAACAATATCCCCGGTCACTGTTTTATTAGAAATAAGCCCAGCTAATGTAGTAATTAAGGTTCCGCCGATTTGTAAACCAAGCGAGTTAGGAATAATAGTACCTGTTCCTCCAAAACCAACAACATCTCCATCTACGATAAGTCTTCCTAATCCTGCATTCAGTGTAACATTGCCAGTTCCTAAAATACCATTCCTAAATGTTTTATTACTGGCCCCGTCAAAAATCACATCAGTGTTTGCTTCCAGAACGCCATTTACGACTAGAAAACCTCCGCCGCCCATTGCTGAACCGGGTGCTGCAGTGAAACGCCATACAGGAACAACAAATGCTGTAGCATCCGGAAAGAATACAGCTCCTGAAGTACCGGGAATACTTGTAGTGTTCCAATCAAAGATGGAACCAGTATCCCATATATATGTTGTTGGTGTGATAGCAAACGAATTTTGATTACCCCCTGCTAATGCACCGCCGGAACCTATCCTGATAATACCAAAAAGTTCTATATGTACAGTAGCTCCACCATTTACTGTTTGATAACCTGCATATCCGTTGCCTGATGTTATTTGGTACATACCCGTACCTTTTATATCAATATCATCTCCTCCACCGTTTGCAATGGTAAATGTATTTGAAGCGGCCATATCATTCACTAATACTCCGCCCGATTCTATCACTAATTGATCAGCTGATGCAGAAGAAGTCAATGTAACCATATGCCCACTCCTGATAGAAATTATATTGGCTAATGAAGTAGGTGATAAAGTAGCGCTTATCCAGTTTGTATTATCCGGTGAAGATTCCCATGTCGAGACAGAACCCCAATTACCGGTTTGAAAAGATCTGTAATAATCAGCATGAGCAGAATTACAACCTCCCGTTCCAAATTGAGTTATGGTAATCGCCGAAGAAGAAGAACCTGTAACAACTGGCATATCAGCTATAACTCTTATAAGGTAGCCCGAACCAGAAGGAGTACCTGGTGGAATGACAATCGGAATTAAAAGTCCTCCTGGATCGGTACCGGATAATGGCAAAGTCCCAAGAGTAGCAGGTGATGCAAATGAGCCAATATCATCCGACAATTGAGCAGTGAATGTATTACCAGGATTAAATGAACCCGTAAATGAAAAAGCAACAGTTCCTGCGCCGGGTACTGCACATGTTGCAAGAATAAACGGAGATCCTGTAACTGCGCCTGTAGTAATGGTATTGGTAGCAGCTGCACCTACAATAACAGTTACATTATCAAAAAAAGCAGTTTGAGCTGCCGCGGTTGACCCTTGCCAATAACCTCCTAAATAATCTAAACTAACTCCAGTATAAGTATTGTCAACAGTCGTACCTTGTGAAGTCAAGGAACCGGATGCCGGATCTCCAAATGCTGCAGCTCCATCGTTTCGTAAGAAAAGTTCCCATGTATTTGTAGAAGGATCATAAGTAATTTTAATACTCAAGTATTCAGCACCAAAATCAGTCAGTCCGGCTGTATTAGAAGTTATAATATTTGTAAGTGTTCCTGATAACCCGGTTGTATATTTTGCAAGCCTCACCGGGTCTGTTACCCCAGCTTGTCCAAGAACTACTGCATATCCATTGCCAGTATTATTTGCTGCAGTGGAAGTACCTCCTAAGATAAAAGCTACACCATAGCTACCAGCAGCAAACCCCGCGGGGTCAGCTCTGATTTGACGCATATTAAATATCCATGTTACTAACCCTGGATTAGAACCTAATGTAGTAGTATATGGACTAGTAAAAGATGCTGTCGGTGTATAGCCCAGCCCCCACCCAATAACATTTCCCGAACCACTTGCATCATTTGTCATATCCAAAATGCCGCCATCTATTCTTGCTCCCCAGTCAACACCGCTTCTTGAAAGTGACCAAGTAGTACTTGTTCCTATTGCACCTGCAGCAGCTGTATAAGTTGCACCGGTACTTGTATTAAAATTATCAGCAAAGACAGTTGTTTGTGCTAACACACCACCCATGACAAACAACACGAGGAAAGACAGTAAAAACCTTCTCATAGCTACCTGTTTAGTTTTTTAGCGGGTGCGAATGATCCGAAAAGGTTTCCAGAGAAGTTGGATAGAAGGCAAGTTAAGGATTCCCGATTAACTAAGTGTTTCTCCCGGCAAATTTCAGGCCTGTGTGGACAAAATGGTCAGTCAGTCTTCGCCCACGGCGGGTTGGACATTTGTTTTTCCGGAGAGTTTATTAGAGGCTGTCTTAAAATGGAGAATTTAAACACAGAGTAACAGAGTGTTTGAGCTTCACAGAGAAAGTGAAATTGTATATCTATGCTCTGTGTAGCTCTGTTTCTCCGTATCTCCGTGTTGAAAATACTTTTGGGACAGCCTCCGGATGATTTGGATACCAAATTGAGACACCACTACTTCTTCCTGAAAAATATCCGTACCGGAACCCCGGTCAACGGGAAATTTTCCCGGAGCTGGTTCTCCAAATAATTTTTATACGGCTGCTTGATATCGTCGGGGAAGTTGCAGAAAAAAGCAAATGAGGGCACGGCTATTGGCAACTGGGTAATGAATTTTATTTTTATAGAATTGCCTCTCACCACAGGCGGGTTATAGGACTGGATGGCTTTAAGCATGATATCATTTAGCTGGGAAGTTGGTATTTTCCGCTGGCGGTTATCATATACTTCCAGCGCCAGCTCAATAGCTTTGAAGATCCTTGTTTTTTCTTTGGCCGAAACAAACAGGATCGGCACATCGCTGAATGGCGCCAGCTTATGTTTCAATTTCGTCTCATACTCTTTGGCCGTATTTGTTTCTTTATCGACGAGGTCCCACTTGTTTACCAATACCACGATCCCCTTTCCTTTTTTTACAGCGAGGCTAAAAATATTCAGGTCCTGTGCTGCAATTCCTTTTTCAGCATCGAGCAGCAGCAAACAAACATCTGCTTCATCCACGGCTTTGATGGCACGGATGACGGAATAAAATTCCAGGTCCTCATGCACTTTGGCTTTGCGGCGGATACCGGCCGTATCAATTAAAATAAATTCTTTCTGAAATAAATTATAATGGGTGTGGATACTGTCACGGGTGGTACCGGCAATTTCACTGACGATGGTTCTCTCCACTCCGATCAATGCATTCAGTAAAGATGATTTGCCCACATTGGGCTGACCGATGATGGCGAACTTGGGTAAGGCCGCCAACTCTGCTGTTTCTTCCGATGCATCATCGGTGATCAATGCCGCCACCGCATCCAGCAATTCACCGGTGCCGCTTCCGCTGGCAGCAGCAATAAAAAATATATGTTCAAAACCAAGACTATAAAATTCCGATGCTTCCAGCAGCCGGTTATGATCGTCCACTTTATTAACGGTAAGAAAAACCGGTTTGGTGCTCCGGCGAAGCATACTGGCCATTGAATCATCAAGAGCCGTTATGCCGGTGGCAGCATCCACCATAAAGATGATGGCATTGGCTTCTTCCACCGCAACAAGAACCTGCTTGGCGATCTCTCTTTCAAAAACATCTTCGCTGCCGGCCACAAAACCGCCGGTGTCAATAACGTTATAGGTCTTGCCATTCCAGTCGGTAACACCATACTGGCGATCACGGGTCACACCGCTTTCATCATCCACGATGGCTTTGCGCTGCTCCAGCAAACGGTTGAAGAGGGTGCTCTTTCCCACATTCGGTCTTCCTACTATGGCTACTGTAAATGACATTTGTTTTATTTAAAGTAAAAATTCAAAAATCAAAACCAGCTTCGGGACAAGGAGTCTTTTGATTTTTTACTTTTGATTTTTTACTTTTGATTTTTAATACCCGTATTCCTTCAGCTGCATCTCATTCTCTCTCCACCTGGGTTTTACTTTTACAAATAATTCGAGAAAAACTTTTTGCCCGATAAATTTTTCGATATCCGTTCTGGCTGCTGTTCCAATTTTTTTTATCATGGAACCTTTATCACCGATCAATATAGCTTTTTGTGTTTCCCGGTGAACGATGATATCGGCTACAATTTTTACCAGTGTTGTTTTTTCCTGGTATTCCCTGACCTGTACCGCCGTGTGATAAGGGATCTCATCCTGGGCCAGTTCATAAATTTTTTCCCGGATAAGTTCGCTGGCAAAGAACCGGGTATTCAGGTCGCTGATATCATCGCCTTCGTAAAATGGTTCGCCTTCGGGTAAGAATTCAAGAAGCCCGTTGATCAGTTTCTTCTTATTGATCCCCGACAAAGCAGAAATGGTAATTACTTTTTTACAATAAGGTTTGGCGGCAAAAAGATCAATGGCTTCTTTGATAGTTGATTCGCTGACGAGGTCAATTTTATTCAATGCGACCACGGCCGGTACTTTTAATTTCAGGGCGGCAAATATTTCATCCGCTTCGTTCCAGTTCTCTTTCATATCTACCAGCAACAGGGCCACATCTGCATCTTCGAGTGCATTCTTCACGGCCATCATCATTTTTTCATGCAGCTTGTATTTGGGTTCAATGATGCCGGGAGTGTCGGAAAAAATGATCTGGTATTCTTTTTCTGTCAATATCCCTTTGATGCGGTGCCTGGTGGTCTGCACTTTAGGCGACACGATGGCCAGCTTCTCTCCCATCAGCGCATTGAGCAATGTGCTTTTGCCTGCATTGGGCCTGCCGAATATGTTGATGAATCCGCTTTTCATTGAAAATTAGAAATAAGGAATAAAAAATAAGGAATAAGAAAGTTAGAGGTACTGTCACTTTCTCATTCCTTATTTCTTATTTTTTATTCCTTATTCTTCGTTGCGAAGGGGAGGATCGAACTCCCGACCTACGGGTTATGAGCCCGTCGAGCTACCGCTGCTCTACTTCGCGGCGCAAAGGTAGCCGTATGAGGGCTATAAACCAAAGAAAAAACGTTCCGGATTACCGAAACGTTTTTTCATGATCATACCTCTTTAAGCGAAAAGAATTATCCCCTGGATACGCTGCTCGAGCCGCTGCTTTTTATATCACGGATAACACCATTGCCTTTATAACGCACATCGCTGGCGCCGCTGGCATGGGCTGATAATTCCTTATTGACCGTAATTTTTATATCGCTGGCACCGGATGCCCTTGCATCGCAAACATCGGTTACCAGGTCATAGCCTCTAAAATTGCTGGCGCCGCTGGCTTCCACATCCAATTGAGTGGCATTTCCGTTGATCGTTATATCCGAAGCGCCGCTGAGATCGACCGATAATTTTTTTACTTCGATCTTTCCCTTCAGGTCGCTGGCGCCGGATATATTGATGGCCAGGCCATCTGCATTTAATGTGCCTTTAATAAATACGTCACAGGCCCCGCTGATGGAAAGTTTATCGATCTGTTTGAATGAAATATAGGCTTTGAGTTTTTTGTTACCACTACCCCACCTGAGTCCTTTACTGTCATATCCAACATACAGGATGCCGTCTTTTACTTCCACTTTTATATGCTCACGGTATTTGACTTCGGCAGCGCTGACCGCAACTGCTTCTTCATTACTTTGACTGATATAGACATCAAAGGCGCTGGAAAGACTAATGCCATGAAAATTCTTTGCTTCTCTTACTTCGGCGTTGGGATCATTTACCTGCTGGGCATATAAGCCTGCAGTCATCAGCAAACTCATGAATAACAATGATAATTTTTTCATACTTGATTTTATTTTTATCAACGACTTGTTTTTTTAATACTTGATGATCCGCTTGATTTCATTTCCCGGATTGTGCCATTGCCTTTATAATAAACATCACTGCCACCGCTGGCTTCGGCACTCAGTTCTTTATTAACGGTAATATAAATATCGCTGCCGCCGCTGGCTTCTAAGTTACAAATATCTGTTGCCAGTTCATAACCTTTGAAATCGCTGCCGCCACTGGCGTCAATATCCAGTTTGTTTACATTACCTGATATTTTTACATCGCTTCCGCCGCTGGCATCCACTTTCAGATCGGCAACTTCCACTTTTCCTTCAAAATCAGATCCACCTGAAAGGCCAAGAGCCAGTGTATTTACTTTAATAGCTCCATCTATCAATATATCAGAACCACCACTTCCTTCCAGCTTGTCCAGGTTTTTAAAAGATACATAAGCTTTCAGTTTGCGGTTGCCCCATTCAATATCGACATGGACATTGCTGTTACTGTTGTTCCGTTCGAAATATATTTTCAATACCCCATCCTTTACTTCTGTCTTAATACGGTCACGGAATTTGGTTTCGGATGCACTGACGGCCACTGATTCATCACCCTGCGATAAGTACAGGTCAATGCCTCCTGAAATTTCAATGGCGTGATAGCCGCTTAGATTTCTTTTTTCGGCATTTGCATCATGGATGGTTTTCTGTGCTGGTACTGCTGATGCAATAAGAGCAAAAAATAATACGCTGAATAATTTTTTCATGATCGTTGGTTTTGTTGTTTTAAATTTTAGATACAGAGCCCCCGGTATTGGTCTTGATCTCACGGATGCCTGCATCACCTTTGTATTTTACATAACCACCCGTGTTGGCTTTTATAGATAATTCTTTTTGAACGGTAATATAAACCCCGGCACCCGTATAGACTTTTGCATTGCAATTATTGGTTTCCAGGTCGATCCCTTTGAACATGCTGCCGGTATCCCCGGACACATCCAGTTTAGCCGCATTACCCGAAAGAGTAACTACCGAGCCGGTATTCTGATCTACAGCCAGGTCATCAATATTGATCATTCCCTTTACCGTAGCTCCCGTGTTCACATTCATTTTCAGGGAAGATGATCTTAATGTGCCTTCGATCTCCACCTGTGCCCCGGTATTGGCATCCAGGCGATCCAGGCTTTTGTAAGAAACCCAGGCCTTCAGTTCTTTCTTTTCTTTTTTTGTATTGATGGCATTCAGCTTGTTCTCATAATAAATTTTTAGGATGCCATTTTCAACTTTGGTAACAATCCTGTCACGGAATTCTGTGGTCGCAGCGCTTACAGCCACTTCTTCAGTATTGCCTTCGGTCAGGATGAGTTCTATACCGGTTGACACGTCAATACCGTGAAAACTACTCACTGTTCTTTTTTCTGCATTGGCGTCGTGGATATTTTTTTGGGCAAAAGCAGCTCCGGCGCTAATGGCTGCCAGTAAAAAGAATAGAAATAGTTTCTTCATAATTGATGGTTTGCTGTGGTACGAAGAAAGGCGTAGAAAAGTTACAGGCTATTGGGAATATTTTCTCCTTTACCTTTGTGGCAGCCTGCCTGCCGGCAGGCAAGTTCTTGGCCTTGATTAAAGGCTTTGTTTTCAGTGCCTGCCTGTCCGGTAGGCAGGTTTCCCGGGGTGTTCATCCCGCTTAAAGGCGGAATGTTCTGAGATCAAACCCGTAGAACCTGGTCAGGGTAATGCCTGCGAAGGGAGGTCCCGATAGTTATCGGGAGTATTTATTTACCTTTCTCAACAGCATTTCCCTCTTATTTTTTAACCTGACTGCCGTCAGGCAGGCTGATAAAAATTTAAAAAATGAAGAGGATTGCCATTTTATTCATGTCATGCCTGCTGTGCGGCAGTTTATTTGCACAGACCGATTCAACTGTAAAAGATAGTTTCTATTTGATGACGCCCGTAGAAGTAAGAGCTATCCGTGCAGGAGATAATGCGCCTTTTACCAAAACCAATCTTTCCAAAAAAGAGATCGCCAAAAACAATCTCGGACAGGATATTCCTTTTATCCTGGACCAAACACCGTCGGTGGTCATTAATTCAGATGCAGGCAATGGCATTGGTTATACCGGCATCCGAATCCGGGGCACCGATGCAAGCAGGATCAATGTAACGCTGAACGGGATCCCTTACAACGATGCCGAAAGCCAGGGAACTTTTTTTGTGGACCTGCCGGATTTTACATCATCCACCGGGAGCATACAAATACAACGTGGTGTTGGCACTTCTTCCAATGGCGCCGGGGCTTTTGGCGCCAGCATCAATTTCAGCAGCAACGAAATGAATAAATGCCCTTACGCTGAACTCAATAATAGTTATGGCTCTTTTAATAGTTATAAAACCACATTAAAAGGCGGAATCGGTTTAGTGGACTGCCATTTTACAATTGATGTGAGATTATCGGCAACCGGTAGCCAGGGTTTTATTGACCGTGCCAGCAGCAGGATGAGTTCGCTCTATGTTTCTCCTGCATATTTTGGTGAAAAAAATTCTCTGCGGTTAAATGTATTTACCGGTAAGGAAGAAACTTACCAGGCCTGGTATGGTATCAGTGAGGCTGATCTGCGTGCCGGCAGGAGAACGATCAATTATGCCGGAACAGAGAAACCGGGTGAACCATACGAGAATGAGAAGGATAATTATACCCAAACTCACTATCAATTGTTTTTTGACCAGCTCATTGGTAAGAAGTTCTCGTTCAATACTGCATTGTTTATAACAAATGGTGAGGGATATTATGAACAGTACAAAGCCGACCAGGTATATGCCGACTATCATTTACCGGATCCAATACCGGGTCTCACTTCTGACATGGTCCGGCGACTTTGGTTGAACAATGATTTTTATGGATCGATCTCTTCGTTACAATTTAAGAATAAGAAGAACCAGGCAACACTTGGCGGTGGTTTCACAAAATACCGCGGCTTGCATTATGGAAAAGTCATTTGGGCGGCCAGTGGATTTGGTACCGCCACCAATATTGGCAAATATTATGACCTCGGCGCTTTGAAAACAGACCTGAATATTTATTTTAAACATCAATGGGAGTTTAAGCAATATTGGTTCCTATTCTATGATTTACAATACCGTCACGTAAATTATGATATCAATGGTTTTAGAAATAATCCGTCACTGATCATCAACAATGATTTTGATTTCTTCAACCCTAAAGCAGGCATCAGCTATGCAAAGAATGGATGGAAAAGTTATTTGTCTTTCAGCGTTGCCAATAAAGAACCTAACCGGGATGACTTTGAGGCAGGCACTACCCGGCAGCCCAAGCCGGAAAGATTATACGACACGGAATTGGGTATTGAGCAAGCAAAGAATAATTATAGCTGGTCAGCTACACTTTATTATATGAACTATAAAGACCAGTTGGTCTTAACAGGACAGATCAATGACGTGGGAGCCTACACAAGGACCAATATTCCCAAAAGCTACCGGGCCGGTATTGAGTTGCAGGGTAATTATAAATTCAATTCATGGATGAATGCTTCAGCAAATCTTGCTTTGAGTAAAAACAAAGTGCAGAATTTTACTGAATATATTGATGACTATGATAACGGCGGGCAGAAGATCAACAACTATTCATCAACCGATATTGCTTTATCCCCAAACATTGTTGGCGGAGCTACCATTAATTTTTTGCCAATAAAAAACCTGGAACTAAGTCTTTTGAATAAATATGTAAGCAAACAATACCTTGATAATACACAAGACAACAGTCGTGTACTGGATGCTTTTTTTGTGCAGGATCTAAGAGTTATTTATACCATTAACAAGAAATTGCCGAAAGAGATAAATATCATTGCCCGGGTAAATAATATTTTGAATACGAAATATGAACCCAACGGTTATACCTATAATTATATCTATGGCGGAGAGTTGTCGGTCAACAATTATTATTTCCCGATGGCGGGAACGAATTTTATGATTGGGGTGAATATGAAGCTATGAGCTATTAGCTGTTAGCCTTTAGCTAATGGCTAATAGCTAGTGGCTAACGGCTATTTAACCTTCTCCTTCCATGCCAGTATCCCGCCAACAAGATTCTTCGTGTTTTTGAAACCCAATGTATCCAGGAACATACAAGCTACCATGCTTCTTTGGCCGCTGCGGCAATGAATAATGACCTCTTCATCTTTCAGGTCTTCGATCTCATCTATCTGCATAGTTTGTATTTTGCCCAGCTGGATCAGTTTGCCGCCTATATTGAACTCGGCATATTCATGCGGTTCACGGCAATCGATCAGGTTTATCTTTTCACCGGCATCCATCCGGCTTTTTAATTCTTCAACAGAAATATTTTGCATAACAGTTATTATAATGGTTGGAGTATTTCTTTATCCGCACTGTCTTTCCGGGCGGGTTTATCCAGTTGCAGCCACACATCCATGGTTTGCCCGGTACGGATATGGTTCAATTTTTTTTCATCGTCAAATCGTTCGGGGTTTTGTTTGTATATCCATGCACTACAGGTGTCAGTAACATTCTCATCTTTTGTGATGGCCCCTACCACAATTCCGCTTGCTTCAAGTATTTTTTTAACATCACAGAACTGCATGCCGGTGATCACCGGAACGGCGAATTCTCTTTTGCCCACACCATCGCCAAGCACCAGCGAGATAGAACTGCCCTTCCTGATCTTGGTGCCGGGACTTATCGTGTTACCATTATATAATTGCTCCAGCACAGCATCCTTGGCAAAGTCGGGTTTAAAACTGGTATCGCCGATCTTCAGGTCCATCGTTCTCAATACCATTTCTGCATTCCGGAAACTGTAACCAACAAGATTGGGCATTTCCACAATGGGCGGCACGGCCCTGCTGATAACAAGGTATACGGTGCGGTTTGATTTAACTACTTCATCCGCTTCGGGTATTTGTTTAATAACTGCCAGCGGTTTCAGCGTATCTGCATAAATGGAATCCTGGACCTCCACATCAAAGCCGGCTTTTTTGAGGATCTTTCTCGCTTCTTCATAATTTTTCCCGGCCACATTGGGTACAGTTGCTGAGCGGCCATGATGCGTCATCCATTTAAGTGAAAGAAGAAAAATGGCGAAGATCCCAATGGCCAATAAAAGACCTACAACTATATTAACCCATAAAGGGCGATGTGTGATGAATTTGAACACAGGCTATGAATTTTTGAATTTTGAAATTGGGAAATTTCGAAATTGTCTTCCTATCACAATCTTTTCCGCAACTTTAGTAATTTTCTTACAGATGAAAAAAATTTCAGCTATAAACAAATTTCCCAATTTCCTCCCGATCTTCATCGGGAAACTTTTCGCAATAGTTAAAAACATTCTTCAACCAATTTAGTATAAAATTCTTTCAAACTCCAGCCCATCACTTTTACCTGTTGCGGCACGATGCTGGCTTCACTCTGGCCGGGAATGGTATTCACTTCCAGCATAAAAGGTTTACCGGCTTCTTCATTATAAATAAAATCGATCCGCACCACTCCCCTGCAATTGAAAACTTCATAGATCTTTTTTGCCGCGGTTCTTATTTTATCTGCCACCGTTTCATCTACTTCCGCCGGCGTTATTTCTGAAGATTTACCCTGGTACTTGGCTTCAAAATCAAAGAAAGCCTGGCTGGCATCAGCCTTCACTTCTGTAAGCGGCAAGACAATAATATTGCCTTTTGATTTAAAAACACCGGCGGTAAACTCCCTGCCGCTGATATATTCTTCCACCAGCACTTCTTTGTCTTCTTTGAATGCTTTTTCAATGGCTGTTCCCAGTTCGTCAGATGCCTTGTTCACTTTTGACATGCCGATACTCGACCCCCCATTATTGGGTTTTACAAAAACCGGGAATCTTAAATGTGCAATGGCTTCATCAGGACTGACAAAATTATCTTTAATAAATAAAACCGATCTCGACACTTCAATACCTGAAAAAGCAGCAACTGATACGGTATACCGTTTATTAAAGGTCAGCGCTGATGTAGCGGCATTGCAACCCGTGTAAGGAATTCCTATCATATCAAAATAGCCCTGCAGTTTTCCATCCTCACCCGGGGTGCCGTGGATAGCGATAAAGACCGCATCAAATTTTATTTTCTGTTTATCAATTTGCAGGGAAAAATCATTTTGATCTATTTCCGTTTTTTGTCCACCGGGCAGTTCATAAAACCAGCCCCGGGGATTAATATCGATCTTATAAACATTGAAAAGACCCCGGTCAAGGTTATTGTCAATAGTTACAGCGGTCTTATAAGATATAACTGCTTCGCCGGAGAATCCCCCCGTGACGAGGGCTATATTCTTCTTCATGTGGATGTTTGGTGTGTTTAGCTTTGCAAATATTGCAGAAAAATTTAAGACCCCCAACCTTCAGGACATTTATCAAATAGCATTAACAAAAAATAGTACAAACTCTTCGCTGTTATGGTTGTGATCGGATATAATGACTCTTCTGAAGCCCCCTTTAGGGGGTTTGGGGGCGGGGCATAAGAAAGGTGAAGGCCGTTTCTCCTTCACCTTTTTACGACGGAACATATCACCCGTCACTGTTTCGGCAACTTTTGTTGCTTTATTGAAATTACCTGTAAGGTAGAAAAGTTTATTATGCCAATCAATATTCCGCTGCAGAATTTATGCACAGGATAAGCACTTAGTTAAATATGCAGCCTGGCTTTTTTATCCATTAGTTCCTCGACCGTTTCCTTATACATTTCATCAGGAACACAGCAATCCACCGGGCAAACGGCAGCGCATTGGGGTTCTTCGTGGAAGCCCTGGCATTCTGTGCATTTGTTGGGAGTGATATAATAGATGTCCGTAGCCACGGGCGGATTTTTCTGATCGGCATCCACTACCGTTCCATCCAGTAGAGTAAACGGTCCTTTTACGGTATTGCCGTCAGCAATAGCCCATTCCACACCACCTTCATAAATAGCATTGTTTGGACATTCCGGCTCGCAGGCGCCGCAATTGATACATTCCTCGGTGATCTTAATAGCCATAATTAGTTGATTAATGAGTTCAGACCTAGTTTTGCAGTCCAAAGGACTCCTTCGGAGCAAATTTAATTATTGGGAATGAATTTACCATATCGTATTAATTTATTGGTCCGGCTGGGTGAATATATTTTATCAAATGAGGAACCCTGGAAGCAGGTCAAAGAAAAAGCTGGTTATGAAAACGGTTGGTTCATCCCCGAATTTGCTGACCTGGCCACAGAAACTATTGCCCGTTCCTTCCTGCAGAAAAAGATATTGGAGGATTGGTCGGCAAACTATAAACTAAAAACTACAAACGATAAACTATCAACTGTTGGAATTGTCATGGCCGGCAATATTCCTCTCGTCGGTTTTCATGATCTTCTTTGTGTTTTTATCAGCGGTCATAAAGCCATGATCAAACTTTCATCCAAAGACAAACTGTTGATCAAACATTTGACAGAAAAACTAAGTGAATGGTCCGTAAGGACTCCTCCGGAGGATGCCGAAATAAACAACTTCATTCAATTTTCCGAAATGCTGAAGGGCTGTGATGCTTATATTGCCACCGGCAGCAATAACTCATCCAGGTATTTTGATTATTATTTTGGAAAATATCCTCATGTCATCCGCCGCAACAGAACATCCGTGGCTATCCTGGCCGGGGAAGAAACGAAGGAAGAACTGGAAAAACTGGCAGATGATGTTTACCTGTATTTTGGACTGGGCTGCCGGAATGTTACCAAGATCTATGTTCCGAAAGAATATGATTTCATCCCGTTACTGGAGGCATTTAAAAAATATAATTGGCTGGCCGACCATCACAAATACAAAAACAACTATGACTACAACCTGGCCCTGCATCAGCTGAATAAAAAGTATTACATGACCAATGGTTCTGTCCTGCTGATCGAAGACCCGGCTTTTTTTTCCCCCATCAGCCAGTTGAATTATGAATTTTACGTCAATAAGGATGCATTGATGGAAAAAATGACAGGAAATCCTGATCTGCAGTGTATCGTAGGTAAGGGTTTTACAGCATTTGGGAAGAGCCAGTCCCCAAATATTAACGATTATGCCGATGGAGTCGATACCCTCCGGTTTCTATGCGATCTCTAAAACAGGACTTCCTGGTAACAGGATTTCTCGATAAATTTGTATGGTCGCTAAAGTACGAAGCTCTTAGTAAAGATTTGTTAAACTAAACAAGTGGCAAACATGCATCGCCTGACAGTTTGTTACTTTGTATATAAGGGCACAGGATTTGATAAAAATGCCCGGTAAAACATTAACCTATTAAAGAATAAAAAAGTATAAAACACTATGAAACTCAAACAACTTTTCCTGATCATTGCCGTGAGTGCAATGTCTGCTGTTGGCAGTGTGTGGGTTTACAACAAAGTAGTCCACAAAAATTCATCTGTATTCGTTCAATCAACTGATGGCAAAGCCCCGGTAAACTATGCAGGTTTTTTTGATAATGTAGCCAATGGCGGTGAGCCGGTTGACTTTACCAAAGCTGCTAATGCCGCTGTGCCTGCTGTTGTTCATATCAAAACAAAAATTCCGGCCAAGAAAGTAAGTAACCAATTGCCACGTAACAGGAGTAACTCAATGGAAGATTGGTTCGACCAGTTTTTCAATATGGGTCCGCAGATGCAGCCTGAACAAAAAGCATCCGGCAGTGGTGTCATCATCAGCGAGGATGGATACATCATTACCAATAACCATGTTGTGTCAGACGGTGGCACCGGTGTGGCGGATGAAATAACAGTAACACTCAGCAATAAAAAAACATACAAAGCAAGAGTGATCGGTAAAGATGCCAGCAGTGATATCGCCGTGTTGAAGATCGATGGTACAGGGTTTCCCTTTTTATTATATGGCAACTCTGATAATGTAAAATTGGGTCAATGGGTGTTGGCGATCGGATATCCGCTAACCCTGGAGACAACTGTGACAGCGGGAATTGTTAGCGCCAAAGGAAGAAATATTGGTATCAATGGTCGTCAAAGCCAGACACCTATCGAATCTTTTATTCAGACAGATGCTGCTGTAAACCAGGGTAACAGTGGTGGAGCATTAATCGGTACCGACGGACAACTGATAGGAATTAATTCAGCCATCTATGCACCTACCGGAACTTATGCCGGTTATTCATTTGCCATCCCGGTAAACTTGGTTAAGAAAATTGTGAATGACCTCATCAAATTTGGCGATGTGAAAAGACCTTACCTGGGCATTTCGGCCAACCAGGAAAGAATGGATGCCGGCGATGGCGCCCATATCGGCGAAGTTGCAAAAGATGGTGCAGCCGCAACTACTGGTTTGAAAAAAGGAGATATTATCACTAAAATAAATGAGGCTCCTATCTATTCGTGGACAGAACTGCAGGCCACTGTTTCTTCTTACAATACTGGCGATAAAATAAACATTACTTATAAAAGAGATGGTAAAGAATATACAACTGCTGCCACATTAACGGGCAAAACCGGCACATATGAGCAGACAGGAATTACAGGAGTGGGTGATAAACTCGGCGCAGACCTGGAAACGCTGGATAAGAAAAAAGCTGAGCAATATAAAATTGAAGGCGGTGTGCTGGTAAAGAAAATAAAAGCCGGTGGTCCTTTCAGCAAGACAAGGATGCAGGATGGGTTTATCATTACCAGTGTTAACGGAGTGGATATAACCAGCATTGAAGAACTAAGCCAGGCGATCAGGAGCCTTCGTGGAGAAAGCCTCCAGCTGGAAGGTACATACCCCGGCTACGAAGGTATTTACAGGTACCCGCTGAATCTTGAAGAAGAATAACAACCGCAGAGATTACCCTGATTAAATGATTATAAAGAAAAGGTCGCCACTATAAGAGGCGACCTTTTTAATTTCTTATTTCTCATTCCTTATTTCTTATTTCACATACACCAAATACTCCCACCCCTGCATTTCAAAACTTTTTTCGGTAGTAAAATCATTGGCAGCGCCGGAAAAAGCATTTTTAAATATGCCGGTTACGTTTTCATCGATTATATCAAAATGAAGATCTTTTTGTACCGAAAGATTAAACACAACCAGCACTTCCTTATTGTCTTTCTTTCTTAAATAGGCAAACACGTTCTTGCTGTCAGTCGTTTTGATACGGAATGTTTGTACGGTTGGGTCACCCGCACGCAGGGCCGGGTGATCGCTATGAAGGTTCAGCAATGTTTTATAAAAATCATGCAGTTCATTATTGCCGGTCCATTGAATGGCGTCCTTATCAAAGAATTTGATCCTTTTCCTGTTTGGTAATTCCTGCCCGGAATAAAGCAGCGGTATCCCATTCCATGTCATACTGAATACGGCAAGGGTCTTCGCCATATCGCCATATTTTTCATATTCTGTTCCATTCCAGCTGTTCTCATCATGATTCGTGGTGAACCATGTTCTCATGGTGCTGTCGCCGAGGTCATCATATTTTTTTAATATGGTGTATAACGAATCGGTTGCCAAATGTTTTTTATAAAAATCCTCCGTCCCGTGCATCCATGTCCAGGTATAGCTGGCATCAAAGGCTTCTCCGTATTCGGGTTTTTCCAGTTCATCAAACTCACCCAGCCAGAATAATTGTTTAACAGCATCAATTTTTCCTCTTGCTTCTTTCCAGAAAGAAAGATCCACCCAGGATGCAAGGTCGCAGCGGAAGCCATCAATATCACATTCATTGACCCAAAACATCATCGCATCGGTCATGGCATTTCGTAAGGCAGGGTTTTTATAATCCAGTTCAATGATATCCTCCATACCGCTGGGGGTTTTAAAATCATTGGTTGCAGTATCTTTTAAATAATAATCCGGGTGTTCTTTTGTCCATACATGATCCCAGCCCGTATGATTGGCTACCCAGTCGATGATGATCTTGAAACCCATTTCATGTGACCGCTTCACTAATTTCTTAAAATCATCCAGTGTACTAAATTCCGGGTTGATGGAAGTATAATCCGAACAGGCATAGTAACTGCCCATTGAACCCAGCTTCTTTTTTTGTGCAATGGGGGTGACGGGCATGAACCATAAAGTTTTCACTCCCATTTCCTTTAACCTGGGCAATTCGTCTGCAAAAGCATTGAAGGTTCCCGGGAGAGTATATTGCCGCAGATTTACTTCATAGATATTGCTGCTGTGTACCCAATCGGCAGTTTTAAAAGGAGAATTCTTGTCCATTGAAACGGATTTTTGTTTTGGATCATTTTTGCAACTAACAAGTAATGAAATGGCCGCAACCTTACACAAAAGTTTAACCATGCCAATCGTTTGCTGTGAAAATAAGATAAAATCCGAAGCGTGAGGTCCAAAGTCAAAATTCAAAAGTTAAAAGTAAAAAATCAGAAGTTCAGAAAAGAACGGGATTCGGGGTACTAACTTACTGGTTTTGAATTTTGCCTTTTGACTTTTTGACTTCCGGCTTCAGACTTCGTTACTTTTGCAGGATGAAGAGTTTTGAAGTCCCGATCATTTACCGGAGTCCTTTGATCACCGCCATTAAAAAAAAGCGGAAGGAAACGGATAAGATGAAGAAGGACTTCAGCCCCACCCTGCTTAACTTCGGCCCCTTACAAATTTACCTGGCCCGTCATTTCGGTTTTTGCTATGGGGTGGAAAATGCGATCGAGATCGCTTTTAAGACCGTCGAAGAAAACCCGGGTAAAAAAATATTCCTGCTGAGTGAAATGATCCATAACCCGCAGGTGAATGCCGACCTGCAGGCACATGGCATTGTTTTTTTGCAGGATACTTACGGAAAACAACTGATCCCTTTTGAAGAAATTACTGCTGATGATATTGTGTTGATACCAGCTTTTGGCACTACCCTGGAAATTGAAGAAAAATTAAAACGCATCGGCATTCAAACCGAAAAATATAATACCACCTGTCCCTTCGTGGAAAAAGTTTGGAACCGAAGCGAGGCGATCGCCAAAAAAGATTATACGGTTATCATTCACGGCAAACCAAAGCATGAGGAAACAAGGGCTACTTTTTCCCATGCTTCATCCAATGCACCATCCGTTATTGTAAAAGACATGCCCGAAGCAAAAGAATTAGCGAAATATATTACTGGTGAAAAACCTGCAGATGATTTTTATACTGAATTCAAAGGTCAATACTCGGATGGCTTTGATGTGAAGAAAGATCTGCAACGTATCGGCGTTGTGAACCAAACCACCATGCTGGCCAGCGATACACAGGCTATTGCTGATCTGCTGAAAGAAGTGATGATTCAAAAGTATAAACCGCAAAACAGCGAAGAACGATTTGCCGATACAAGAGATACTCTTTGCTATGCCACCAATGATAACCAGACAGCAGTCAGCGGCATGCTGGAAACAAATGCCGACCTTGCTATTGTTGTCGGTGGTTATAATTCATCCAATACTTCTCATTTGGTTGAATTGTGTGAAGAGAAACTGCCCACTTATTTTATTAATAATGATGAGAAAATTTTATCTGCTAATAAAATCCTTCATTACAATTTTCATACAAAAGAAGAAATACTGACAACCGATTACCTGCCCAAAAAGGTTCCGGTTAGAATTTTATTGACCAGTGGAGCTTCTTGTCCCGATGCATTGGTGGAGGGAGTGATAACAAAACTTATAAGTTTCTACTCCGTTTCAAAATCAACTGATGAATTAATTGAGCAATTTCAGTAATAGATCTTGGAATTGGAAAATTTCAAAATTTCCCAATTCCACTTTTCCCAATTATTCTAAAATGCTATTTGTACAGCAGTTCATAATACTCATTCGCCATCCGGTTACTGTCGAATTGAAAACGCACATCCCGCATCCCGTTCTTCATGACCTGCCGCCAGGTATAATGGTCGTTATAGTATAAAGGAAGAATTTCTTTTTCTAAGATCTCATACAAATGGTCCAGGTCATATTCATCCTGTTCATGCACGGCCATGCTTGCATAATCAGTTTTAGGAACCACGAAACCATTGTGTCCATGATTGATGAATTCCGGTATCCATCCATCATCCGTGGAAAAATTAACAGCGCCATTCATCGCAGCTGTCATGCCGCTGGTGCCCGATGCTTCTCTTGGCACTCTTGGATTATTCAGCCAGGCGTCGGCAGCTTGTTTCATCCGCTTGGATAAGGTAAGCTCATAGCAGATCAGCACTGCCATATTCTTATACTGTTTGCTTAAATGCACCAATTGGTTGAATTCACTGATGGCAGGATGATCAACGGGATATGGTTTACCGGCCCAGATGATCTGCACGGGATATTTACTATCCTTCATCAGCTTGTCAAAACGTTCTTCATCGGTTGTCAATAATCCTGCTCTTTTATAACCGGCAAAACGTCTTGCCCATACGATCGTAAAAATATTGGGGTCAAAGATCTTACCTGTTTGGTCTGCTACTATTTCAAAAGCCCTTTTCTTTAAATATTTTTTCCGGTCATCAATGCCGTAATCATCACCGGCTTCTAAAAATTTATACAATTGCTTATCGGCCCAGTACCGCCAGTTTTGTGCATTGGTAATTGAAATGATCGGGCAGATGTTCTCATACTTGCTCCACATGGCCCTTGATACCTTCCCGTGCAATTGTGATACACCATTGGCCAGTTTCGCAAAACGCAATGCCGCCAGCGAGTGATTGAACTGGTCTGCAGAATTACCGGTAAGTTGTTTTACCTCTTCCACCGACAAGCCGCAGAAATAACTCATTTTATGACAGAGATAAATATCATGTTTTTCATTGCCGGCTTCTTCAGGGGTGTGGGTAGTAAATACCAATCTTTCCCGCACTGCTTCAATATTGTTCTCGTGTTTCTTGTATAAATAAAAAGCAGCAGATAACCCATGCGCTTCATTCAAATGGTAGAGGTCAGGATTAAAACCGATCACATCCATCAGTTTGGCGCCGCCAACACCAAGTAAAATAAATTGCGCCACTTTGGTAGCCACATTGGCATCATACAAACGATGTGTTATCGTTTGCGACACATAATCATTCTCCGGAACATCCGTTGATAATAAAAACAACGGCGCCGTTTTAAATGTTTCAGGATCCAGGTAAAAAACTTTTACCCAAACAGGATGCTCATGTATGTTGATCTGGAATTTGATACCGGTGTCTTCCAGGAAACTGAATTGTTTTTCATTCCATGCCACATCCAGGGTCTGGTCCTGGTTACGTTCCTGGTCGTAGTAACCATATTTCCATAACATGCCAATGCCAACAAGGTTTTGTTTGAGTTCATAAGCGCTGCGCAAATGTGAACCTGCCAAAAAACCAAGACCGCCGCTATATATCTTTAAAGGCTGATGCGTAGCGAACTCCATGGAGAAGTAAGCGATCTTTTTGGCGTAGCGTTCTTCAACAGGGTATGGAACGGAAAAATTTGTAAAACTCATACTGTGTTCAGTTTTCACGAAGCTGCAATATACATTGAAATAAGAAATAAGAAATGAGAAATAAGGAATAAGGAAGTCGGGTATTCTTTTACTTTCTTATTCCTTATTTTTTATTCTTTATTTCTTATTTTTTAGAAGGTTTCTTTGGTTTTATTTCCCGTTTCCTCGGAAAACTTCCATCAAACAAACATTGCAATCCTCTTCTTGAGCCGCAACCTTCTTCTTTCAGTGATACAGAACCTGAGCTAAAAATAAATTTCAGGATACAGGGATCGCCGGCCTCCCGGTATTCGGCCGTATTGGGTGAACGAAACATGGCTTCTCCTTTCAATTCACCGGTACATCCTCCATTATTTTTTTCGAAATGAATAAAAAAATGGATGCGGTCATTTTTGCGGCCATCGCGGATGGAAACCAAATTCATTTTTCCTGATCCGTAATCTGCAGCGTATTTATTCTTACGGGGCATGGTATCGATCGGGTTGATCAGTTCAGTTGCTTTGTCTTCCAGAGCATCGGTCATGATGAGCATGAAATTCTTTGCCTCTGCATTCAGCACATATACATCTTTACCCTCGCTCATGCTTCCGTTGGCATTTTTGCGCAAGATTGTTTTAGTGATCGTGTATTTCCGGTCCATGGTTACGGATTGCAGGGTAGCTGCACTGGCACCGGGGCGCAGTGCCGTCAGCGCCGCAAGAAACTGGTGCTTCATATCAAAAGCAAGAATGAGAACAGCCTTTTTATCACTGGTCACCGTCTTTACAAACAGGTAGGTCCCGGCTTCGGGTTCTTCCGCCCTTCCCAATGCATATATTTTCAGTTTCGTTCCTTTTCCAAAGATTTTAATTAATATGGAATCAGGAACAAACTGTGTAAATATTTTATAACTGATCAACAGGGAATCTTTTTCTTTTTTGGGTAAAATACTATCCGCGAGCTGGTAACTTAATTTAACCGGCTGAAAGAATTCAATAAAATCTGATGCCCGTACAGGTTCTTCTCCAGCCATGGATGGCTTCTTCTTATGCTTACAGCCCGCCAGCAAAGCGAAAGCTAACAATGACAATATTAATTTCCTGGTAACAGCCATTTTGAGTATTTACAACCCGAATGTAAGCGATTCCGGAATAAGATGATAACTGATAGTGTATAGATGATAATTCCTTAAAGAAGAAAGAGTCCTATTGGATCAGTGCCCAAAATTATACTTGAAAAATCCCACGGATAAACCCCTAAATGTCGTAAAAACTATCATCTTTTATCTTTCATCTATCATCTCCAAAATTTTAGATTTTGCAGATCAGGTAATTTATTTTAGGTTTGTCTAAAATTATTTTTAGACATGCTGAATTATTCTACCAGCGAAGAGAATTATATCAAAGCCATTTATCACCTGCAGGGCGATGATGTAACAGTAACCACCAATGAACTGGCACGGGAATTAAAGACAAAGCCGGCTTCTGTTACTGATATGATGAAAAAACTGAAGACCAAAAAATTACTCCATTACCAGCCCTACCAGGGTTTCCGGCTAAGCAATGAAGGCTCCAAAGTAGCACTGGGTATCATCCGCCGCCACCGGCTCTGGGAATATTTCCTGGCCGAAAAATTAAAATTCAGTTGGGATGAGGTACATGCCATAGCGGAACATATGGAACATGTGAGCAGTAAAAAACTCATTGACAAATTAGATGAGTTCCTCGGTTTTCCGCGGGTAGATCCCCATGGCGACCCGATACCGGATGCCAATGGTAAAATAGAGACGAGCAAACAGGTTTGCATCACAGAACTGGCTCTGAATAAACCGGCCCTGGTAAGCCATGTAAGTGATCAGTCAAGCGAGATACTGGAATTACTCAAACATAAGAATATCAGCATCGGCACCCGGGTGGAAGTAAAAAAGAAATTTGATTTTGATCATTCCATGGAAATAAAGATCCGCCAGCAACAACCATTTAATATCAGCGAACAGTTAGCAAAAAATATTTTCGTCAGTTATGTTTAACAGATCACCACAGCAGCAATCATTAAGTGAAGTACATGAAAGTGTAGACACCACCAGCACCCGCAGACCGGGTTGGAGAAGGATATTATCTTTTTTTGGTCCCGCCTATTTAGTAAGTGTGGGTTATATGGATCCCGGCAACTGGGCCACCGACCTGGCCGGTGGAAGCAAGTTTGGTTATAAACTCATCTGGGTCTTATTGATGAGTAATTTAATGGCCTTGCTCTTACAGAGTTTATCAGCAAGATTAGGAATTGTAAGAGGCCGTGATCTTGCACAAGCCAACCGGGAAACCTATCCCCGCTATATCAATTATGCTTTATACGGTCTTGCCGAAATAGCGATCGCTGCCTGCGATCTTGCTGAAGTATTGGGCATGGCCATCGGTATTCAATTACTCACCGGGCTTCCGTTGATCTGGGGCGTATCGATCACTGTGCTGGATACTTTCCTGTTCCTGCTCCTGCAAAGACTTGGCATGCGGAAAATGGAAGCCTTTATTATTGCACTGGTTGGCATTATAGGTATCTCATTTCTTATCGAGATCATTTTAGCCAAACCAAACCTCCTCGAAGTAGGGGCCGGTTTTGCACCATCCATTCCCGGCAACGAAGCCTTATATATTGCTATTGGAATTATTGGTGCTACTGTCATGCCGCATAATTTGTATTTACATTCTGCATTGGTACAGACAAGAAAATTCAAACGGGATAAAAAAGGGATCAAACGTGCATTGAAATTAAATTTCATTGACAGCACCATTGCACTCAACCTTGCTTTCTTTGTAAATGCCGCCATACTGGTACTCGCTGCCACTGTTTTTTTTAAAAGCGGCCGAACGGATGTAGCTGAAATAAAAACGGCACATGAATTACTCAATGATTTTCTCGGTACTAAACTGGCACCAACACTTTTTGCTGTGGCATTGATCGCAGCGGGACAAAGTTCCACCATCACCGGAACGCTGGCGGGGCAAATTGTAATGGAAGGTTACCTGCACCTTCGTATCAACCCATGGATACGAAGACTGATGACAAGGTTGATCGCCATTATTCCGGCCGTCATCGTCATCCTTATCAATGGTGAAAAAAATATTGACAGCCTGCTAATACTAAGCCAGGTGATACTGAGTCTGCAATTAGGATTTGCGGTCATCCCGCTGATTCTTTTTGTGAGTAATAAAAAAACAATGGGCGATTTTGCCATCAAACCGCTTACGAAAATAGTGGCATGGGTCATTACCACTATTCTTGTTTACCTCAATCTGCGTATGGTGACGGAACAAGCCGGTGGTTATTTCGCCACACCAGGAAATATTCTCTGGAAAGCAGTCATTATAGCGGGCGGGTTGATATTTGTAGCTTTACTGATCATTTCTGTTCTTTATCCGCTCATGGGCAAAAAACGTCGTGATACTCATGAACAATTACACCCGGATGCAAGCGGCCTGCAACAGATCGCCGTGCCGGTATATAATAAAATTGCCGTAGCGCTGGAGTTCAGCGAGAAGGATGAAAAATTATTATCGCATGCCATCGGGCAGGCTCACAAAAACACTTCCTTTGTTCTTATACATGTGGTAGAAAGTGTACCGGCTAAATTATTGGAACAGGAAAGTGATGACCTGGAAACAAGGACCGACGAAGAGCATATCAATTTTTATGCGGAAAGGTTAAAGCAAATGGGATATGAAGCTTCAGGCGTACTTGGATTCAACCGGCGTTCAAGAGAAATTGTCCGCATCATCAAAGAAACCAAAGCAGATATGCTGGTCATCGGCGCCCATGGTCATAGCGGCATCAAAGATTGGTTCTATGGACAAACAATTGATTCGGTAAGGCATGAATTGAATATACCGGTGCTGGTGGTGAATGTGTGAGGGGGACTGGGGATTGGCTAGTGGCGAGTAGGAACGGGCAATCAAATTTTTTTTGAAGAGCTAAATAATATTTTAATCCCTTCAATAATTTTTTTTATTAATCTTTAGTGAGTGAACAGCAATAAGTCGCCACTAGCCAATCTCCACTAGTCACTAGCGACTGTCTTTCTCGAATGATTACGTATCAAATGCTTGAACCGGCTGAATGTTTCCGGTTTGATATTAAGATAAGAAGCTAAAAATTTCTGCGGTACCCGTTGCATCAGTTCGGGATTCCTGGTTACAAAATTCAGGAACCTTTCCCTGGGCGTCATTTTCACCAATTGCATCTGCCACTTGTCTTTAATAACCATGGCATAGGTAATGAGTAATCTTGCCAGGTGCTCCATCCGGTGTGATGAAGCATATATTTTTTCCAGGTCATCATGCGTAATGGATACTACCGTGCTGGGCTCTATTGTTTCAATAAAATATTCGGATAGCTGGCGGCTGTGAAAGGATTCCTGGCTTACTATTAATTGTCCTTCCATGGAGATCTGTGTATTGAACTCCTGACCTCCTTTTTTATAATACTTCCTTATCAACCCGCTTGCAATAAAATTGAAATAATTCTCTACCTCGCCTTCCCGGGTAAGCACCTCTTTTTTTCCAAACCGCCGGACCTTGCATACCGGTAAAATATGCTGGTTAAACTCACTTTCTGTCAGCACAGTGAATTTGTTGAGGTAATCCCTGAATGATTTTAGCGACTCCATAAATGAATGAACCATAAAAGGTACAATTTTTTCTCTTGATCCAAATCAATCGTTCAAAATATTCCCATGGCAAACTTCTGTCCAAATCCGGATGCTCAGGCTGACTTAGGTCACTTCCGGGAATGATTGTAGATTTGCAAGCCTGTTAATCAAGCAGGTATAAAAAACAAAATTCTTTTTAATTATGGCTCAAAAGATCAAAGTTGCCAACCCGGTAGTGGAACTGGACGGCGATGAAATGACAAGGATAATCTGGAAGTTCATCAAGGACAAACTTATTCTCCCCTACCTGGACCTTGACATCAAGTATTATGACCTCAGTATGGAACACCGGAGAGATACCGATGATAAAGTGACAGTTGATTCAGCACATGCTATTAAAAAATATAGTGTGGGAATAAAATGTGCTACCATTACTCCTGATGAAGCAAGAGTCATAGAGTTTAAACTGCCGAGAATGTTGCCGAGCCCGAACGGAACCATCCGCAATATCTTAGATGGCACTGTTTTCCGGGAACCGATCGTTATCAGTAATATACCCAGGCTGGTTACCAATTGGAAAGCGCCAATCATTATAGGTCGTCATGCTTTCGGTGATCAGTACAAAGCTACGGATACGGTGATAAAAGGAAAAGGGAAACTGACCATGACATTTACTCCCGAAGGCGGTGGTGAACCGCAGACATTTGAAGTGTTCAATTTTAAAGGCGATGGCGTTGCATTAAGTATGTATAACACCGATGAAAGCATCATGGGTTTTGCAAGAAGTTGTTTTAATATGGCATTGAGCAAAAAATGGCCGCTGTATCTTTCTACAAAAAATACCATCCTGAAAAAATACGACGGGCGATTCAAAGACATCTTTGAAGATATCTACCAGAAAGAATTTAAAGCAAAGTTTGATGCCGCTAAGATTACTTACGAACACCGCCTGATCGATGATATGGTAGCAAGTGCTTTAAAATGGAACGGCAATTTTGTCTGGGCCTGTAAAAATTATGATGGCGATGTGCAGAGTGATACCGTTGCACAGGGTTTCGGTTCTCTCGGTTTGATGACATCTGTTTTAATTACACCCGATGGAAAAACCATGGAAGCCGAAGCGGCACATGGTACGGTAACAAGACATTACCGTGATCACGAGGCCGGCAAACCAACATCTACCAATCCTATTGCCAGCATCTTTGCATGGACAAGGGGTTTGGCCTTCCGTGGAAAGTTAGATAGCAACCAACCATTGATCGAGTTTTGCCATGCGTTGGAAGAAGTTTGTGTTGAAACCGTAGAAGAAGGTAAGATGACCAAGGACCTTGCTGTTTGTATCCATGGCAATAAAGTGGAGCATGGGAAGCATTTCTTATACACCGAAGAGTTCCTTGATGCAATAGATAATAATTTGAAAAAGAAATTGTCACCCTGAGCCTGGCGAAGGGTGGATGCGATAGATCAGAACCTTCAGAAAAAATTGAAATAATATTCGCCGATTTATCTAAAATGAAAGTATTACCGGTATTATTTTTCCCCCTATTTCTATTTTGTTCTTTAAATGGGCAAACTATCCCGACTGATAACAAGTTGATCAGCCGGCAGGATTCAATCGTTAATGATGCCGTACAGGATCTTTTGAAAATATCTCCTATACCCGGGCTCTCCATAGGTATATACCAATCGGGAAGGTCATCGACCTATAATTATGGAGAAACAGAAAAGGGAGGAAACAAATTACCTTCGGCAAATACCATCTATGCCATAGCTTCTATTTCAAAAACATTTACTGGTATCTTGTTGGCAAAGGCAGCTATTGAAAAAAAATTAAACCTGGATGATGATATAAGAAAATATTTAAGCGGCTCTTATCCAAACTTAGCGTACAAAGGTCGATTCATCAAACTCAAATACCTTACTAATCACCGCTCAGGAATCCCCTTTTCATTGCCTGACGATCCTGCAATGATGCCGGGTTTCAATAATGATCTGGAACCATGGGCCACCCGGGTGCAACAGCAATACCAGCATTACACAAGAAATGATTTTTACAAAGACCTGCACCTTGTTAAACTGGATACCGTCCCGGGTTACAATGCCAGTTACTCGAATGCCGCTGTTCAATTGTTGAGTTATATTTTAGAAAAAGTATATCATAAACCTTTTGAGAGTATTTTAAAAGATAAGATCACAGTGCCCTTACAAATGACCAGCACAAAAATTACGCTTACAAAGATGGATAGCCTTCATCTTGCAAAGGGTTACGATGAAACGGGTCTTCGATTACCTTATATACCGGACCTGTTTCTTGGAGCGGCTTCCATTAAATCAACCGTCAATGATCTGCTGAAATACATAAAATGGAATGTAAAAGAAAAGGACGAAGCCGTTAAACTTTCGCATCAAAATATTTGGAGAGATAATGATTATTATTCTACAGGACTGAACTGGCAGGAACTACATTCAAATGGATCTACTGTTATATGGCAATCAGGTATGATCCCGGGTTTCCAAAGCTTTTGTGTATTCTATCCGGGCCTGGATATGGGAATCGTTGTGTTGAGTAACGAATCAGAAAAAACCTTGGGTCGCAATTTAGAATCAATGATCAACCAGATCATGCCAAAATTGAACAAACGGGTGGTTTCTCTTCCTTGAAATAATTTTTACAGAAAGCATCTTACTTGGAAGCTTTTTCCATTGTATCCAGCATTTTACCCGGATGAATATCCTTTGACAATTCTTCGATCTCCTTATCCTCCGCGATCTCGATATTCATAGTTTTTGCGATAGTTGTAACTAAGGTTAAGATCCTGGTGACCTCGTGTTCAGTAAGCAAGCCCACTTGCAGGTCCAACTCGGCCCGCTTGTCAAATTCGGCATTCATTTGTTTTTGTCCTATCAGTACAAAACTGGTCAGGAAGATCGCTTCTACCGCCGCAAAGGTAGCCATGACGATAAAACTAGGATCGAATGGTTTTAAACCCAGGAGACCGAGGTTCCAGGCGATCCAGGTTCCAAACAAAATAACATGGATAAAAACTGACAGCATCGTTCCTGCAAAAGAAGCTATTGTATGGGCGATCTTATCGGCCAGGCTTCTTTTGTCCTGGTCCTGCTTTTTTCTGTTCAGGAGTGCGTTAACATTTCTTTCAACGATTTTTGCTATATCAGGTGCTTTATGCCCGGGATTACTCATAAAAATATCTTTCACATAGTACCAGAATAATTATGCCAACTTCATATTGTGGTCCCGCGAAAAAGAATCTTTTTAACGCATATTTTTTTGCACCCATGCTCTATCTTAGCCTTTTTAATAAAAATCAGTTATGAATGAAATAAATAAAACCTCGTTTGCTCCGCAGCTTTATATAAAAAGCGGGGTTATGGATATCGATTTCTATACAAAAGCCTTTGGAGCCATTGAACTGAGACGCTGGACAAATGATGACGGCAGCATACATGTTGCGGAACTATCCATAAACGGTGCCTTGTTTCATCTTCATGAAGAAACGCTTGCATCCGCTTCCTTTAGTCCGGAAAAATATAATGGAACAACTGTAACTATTGGACTATTCGTCCCCGATGTAGATGCTTTCATGAGCAGGGCCATAGATGCAGGTGCAAAAGAGATCTCCCCGGCGAAGGATTATGAATACGGATACCGGCAGGGGAAAATAAAAGACCCATTTGGACATCATTGGATGATCGAGATGAAAATATAAGAACCCGACCAACATCAATTGAGATCTCAAAAAATTGACCACCTTAGATAAATGGATCAGCAAATAAAGAAATAAGCTATGAATATTCTTGTTTTTGGTGCATCCGGAAAAACGGGACATGAATTGGTCCGGCAAGGATTACTCCAGGGACATTATGTAACAGCATTTGTCCGCGATCCTGCAAAACTTACTGTAAAAAATGATCGGCTAAAAGTCATTCGGGGAGATGTAAAAGATCTTGTTGCAGTATCATCTGCAATGAAGGACCAGGATGCCGTATTATCTGCATTGGGCGTATCAAAACCATTAAAAAGCGATCCCGTAGTTATTGAAGGAATAAGGAACATCATTGCCGTCATGGAACAAACAAATGTAAAGCGATTCATCTATTTATCATTTATGGCTGTCGGGGAAGGGCGGAAAGATGGCGGCTTCCTGATGAAAAATATTATAGCAAGAATCGTTCGCCATGAGATCGCAGACCATGCGGAAAAAGAAAAATTAATTAAAGCAACTCAATTAGATTGGACAATCGTTCATGCACCAAAATTGACGAATGGATCAAAGAAAGGAATATACAGGACCGGGGAAGCCATAAAACCAAGGACCTTTCTTCCCACCCTTTCAAGAGCTGATCTTGCCGACTTTATGCTTAAGCAATTAACTGAGAGAACATTTTTATTTAAACCAGTACGGGTGATGTATTGATAAAATATGGATCAGCAAATCGTTCATATAGCATTAGTGGTGGAAGATTACGACGAAGCCATTCAATTCTATACGCAGAAACTCGGTTTCACTTTAGTAGAAGATACTCCGCAAAGCGAAACAAAAAGATGGGTGCTTGTAAAACCAGCAGGCGCCGGTGAATGTTGTTTATTACTTGCCAAAGGCGTGGGTGATGAACAAAGGAGTCGCATCGGCAACCAGGCTGGTGGCAGGGTTTTTCTTTTTTTAAAGACAGATGATTTTTGGAGAGACTATCAAAAATTCCGGGACAACGGCGTTCAATTTATAAGAGAACCTAAAACAGAAGCGTATGGCACTGTCGCTGTTTTCAAAGATCTTTACGGCAATCTCTGGGACCTGGTTCAATTTACTCCTGGTAAATAAAAATGAAAGCGATCGTCTATAGCAAATACGGAGGTCCTGAAGTTCTTCAACTCAAAGAAGTAGAAAAACCTTATCCAAAGGACGATGAGGTCTTAATAAAAGTTTATGCGGCATCCATAAATGATTGGGATGATGGCCTTCTCCATGGTGACTTCATCAATCGCCTGATAAACGGTCTTTGGAAACCAAAGAAAAAAATACTCGGCTCCGATATTGCGGGACGAATTGAAGCCATTGGTAAAAATGTAACCCGGTTTAAAACAGGTGATGATGTGTATGGTGATCTGAGCGGTCGCTGGGGAGGTTTCGCTGAATATGTCTGTGCCGGTGAAAAAGCATTAGCGCTGAAACCCGCCGGCATGAGTTTTGAAGAAGCAGCAGCCATACCACAAGCGGCGATGCTGGCTGTGCAGGGCCTTATTGATAAAGGAAAAATTCATACGGGACAAAAATTATTGATCAATGGTGCAGGCGGAGGTGTTGGTACTTTTGCCTTGCAGATCGCTAAATTATACGGGGTTGAAGTAACGGGTGTTGACCGTACAGGTAAATTAGATATGTTGCGCTCAATGGGATTTGATCATGTCATTGATTATACAAAAGAAAATTTTACAAAAAATGGTTGCTGTTATGACCTGATCCTTGATGCGAAGACAAATCGTTCGATGTTTGCTTATGCCCGTGCATTATGTCGCAATGGAGTGTATGTGACCGTGGGAGGTTCCATGCTTCGGCTTCTCCAGTCTTTATTGCTGGCGCCGTGGATCTCGATGATCAGCAAAAAGCACATACGTCTCGTTGCACTGAAAACAAATAAGGATCTGCATTATATGAATGAGCTTTTCGAAGCCGGCAAGATCAAACCTGTAATAGATGGCCCCTATAAGTTAGAAGAAGTTCCCGAAGCACTCAGGATCTTTCGTAAAGGAGACCACAAAGGCAAAATTGTAATAACGATGTAAAGACATCTATGAAAGAACTCCTCTTCTCATACGGCACGCTTCAAAAAGAAAAAGTTCAGCTGGAATTATTTGGACGGCTTTTACATGGCATGAAGGATATCCTGGATGGTTACAAAATTTCTTCTATTGAAATCAAAGACGAAGTATTTCTTTCAAAAGGAGAAGATAAATATCAACAAACATTGATCCCGTCAAACAACAAGGTTGACAGCATCGAAGGAACTGTTTTTGAAATTTCAGAAGAAGAACTGCAGCTTGCCGATAAATATGAACCCGGTAACTATAAAAGAATTAAAATACTGCTTCAATCCGGGAAACAGGCCTGGATATATGTTGCCGTTTAAACATAAGCCGGTCAATGTTCTCCAGAATAGGTTTTTAAATTTGTACTTTCACATAGTCCGGTTAAATGCGTGTCAAAAAAAATAAAAGAATATATGCTGGCGATAGGAAATACACCATTAATAAAATTAGAACGGTTGTCGGAGCCCGGTTGTGCTGAAATATTTGTAAAATACGAAGGCGGCAATCCCACCGGGAGTATGAAAGACCGGATGGCCCTCTCCATGGTCGAAGGAGCTGAAAGAAGAGGTGAGCTAAAACCCGGTGGAACCGTAATGGATTATACCGGCGGAAGCACGGGAAGTTCCCTGGCCATGGTATGTGCGATGAAAGGTTATCATGCATACTTTGTATCCTCCGATGCTTTTGCCAAAGAAAAACTCCAGACCATGCAGGCATTTGGAGCTGAGCTTGAAATATTTCCAAGCGGCAATGGCAAAATAACAGCCAAACTTATTGACTCGATGGTTGCAAGAGCAAGAGAATTAAGTAAGGACCCGGATATTTTTTGGACCGACCAGTTCAACAATGTCGATAACCGGAACGCTTATCATAATATGGCAAGAGAGGTCATCAATGATCTTGGAAATAATATTGATGAATTCATCATGGGAGTTGGAACCGGCGGTTGCTTTTCCGGGAATGCTGAAATATTAAAAAAAGAAATACCAACGATCCGTTGTATCCCTGTTGAACCATTACATGTGCGTTCTCTTTCAGGTGGCGATATATCAGGCACTCACCGGTTAGAAGGGATCGGGGCAGGCTTCGTGCCGTCGATATGCAGGCTGGACCTGGCCGATGAAATAATCGCCGTATCCGATGAAGATGCGCATAAAATGACAAGAGACCTTGCCAGACTGGAAGGCATATTCGGAGGAATTACGTCCGGGGCCAATGTGTGGGCAGCGATACAAAGAGCAAGAATAATAGGATCAGGAAAAAAAATTGTAACAGTAGTTGTTGATTCGGGATTGAAATATCTCAATGGGGATCTGTATAAATAATAAAACAGCGCACAACATAAACATTGATCATCATGAAATATTCAATAACAATAATTGCTTTCTTATTTTCTTCCATCTCCTTTGCACAGAAAGATAAAATGGAGAAGATCCCGGTCCTCATCCGTTGCGATGATATCGGCATGTGTCATGCTGTGAATATGGCTGCCAAAGAAGTACTGGAAACCGGCATACCCGTTTCGATGTCTGTGATGGTTCCCTGTCCCTGGTTTGCCGAAGCAGCAGAACTCCTGAAAAAATATACCAATGTCTCTATCGGCATACATCTTACACTTAACTCCGAATGGAAACAATACCGCTGGGGACCGGTGTCGGGTTCCAAAGCCGTTCCAACACTTGTTGATTCGCTTGGATTATTCTTTCCTTCACGCAGTGCACTTTTCGGCAACAATCCAAAACCAAGTGAGATAGAATCAGAACTCCGTGCACAGATCGAAAAAGCACTGCATGCCGGGTTGAAGCTTGATTATCTTGACTACCACATGGGAGCCGCCGTGCAAACATTGGAAACAAGAATGATCGTTGAGAAACTTGCAGCGGAATACAAGCTTGGAATTTCACGCTACTACGATGAGGTCGGGATCGAAGGATGGTATTTTGCTACTCCTGCCAATAAAACAGATTCAATGATGCTTAAGCTAAGAACCTTGCAGCCCGGTGGCACAAAATTGTTTGTTATTCATGTAGGGTTGGATACACCGGAAATGAATGCCATGGAAGATGCCAATCCCTGGGGACCGAAAGATATGAGCAAGCACCGCAACGGAGAATTGAATGCATTGATGAATCCGCAATTCCAGCAACTTCTCCGCGACGATAAGTATCGCCTTATTAATTACGGGGTGTTGAATAAAGAAAAAGGGCTTGCGGCGATGAAAAGACCAGTAACAAATTAATTTGCCTGATAAAATAAATAACCCGCTGCAAATGGAGAAAATAAAGATCTCGACAGCACAATTTGAGAATAAAAGTGGTGATAAAGACTACAACTTATCCGTTATTGAAACACTTTCTAAAAGAGCATCCGGCGAAGGCTCCAATGTGATTGCTTTTCATGAATGCTCTGTTACAGGATATACATTTGCGAAAGATCTTTCAAAAGAACAAATGCTCGGTTTGGCAGAATTTATCCCTGGTGGAAAAAGCATTTTGAAGCTGATTGAAATTGCAAAAAAATTTGACATCGCAATATTAGCAGGCCTTTTTGAAAAAGATGAAAATGATAATTTATTCAACACCTATGTTTGCGCAGATAAAAACGGGTTAGTTGCAAAACACAGGAAACTGCATCCTTTCATAAACCCATACCTGGCAGCAGGCGATAAATATTGTGTTTTTGAGCTCTATGGATGGAAATGCGGGATCTTAATTTGTTATGACAATAACATTATTGAAAATGTAAGGGCAACGACTTTATTGGGAGCGGATATTATTTTTATGCCTCACGTAACAATGTGTACACCTTCAACCCGGCCAGGCGCAGGTTTTGTAGATCCCAAACTTTGGGAAGATCGTGAAGCTGATCCTGATTCATTACGATTAGAATTTGACGGCATGAAGGGACGGGAATGGTTGATGAAATGGCTGCCGGCAAGAGCATACGATAATGCTGTGTATGTAATTTTTTCAAATCCTATAGGTATGGACGATGACCAGTTAAAGAACGGCTGCTCCATGATCCTTGATCCCTTTGGAAATATTCTTGCTGAATGTCGTTCATTCGACGACGGTTTTGTAACAGCTGCAATAACACCAGAAAAACTTATCCAGGCAGGAGGACACCGGTATATAAAAGCGAGACGACCCGGGTTATACCGAAACATCATTGGACAAGATCACCAATCAGAACAAAATGTGATCTGGCTTAATCCTGGTAAAGAAGCTAATAGCTAAGAGCTAATAGATTTTAGCTACAAAGCTCCCTCATCATAAGCTTTTTCCCCATGCAGGGAATCATCCAGTCCTTTATCTTCATCCACTTCTGAAACCTTTACCCGGGTTATCATATTGATCAGTTTCAACATCAGGTAAGTAAAAACAAATGCATAGACACAGGCGCCAACAACAGCTACACATTCCTTTATAAAGAAGGAAGAACCGCCTGCCAATAATCCATCAGCTCCTGCAGCATTCATGGTTTTTGAGGCAAACACTCCCAATAAAACTACACCGAGGCAACCGCCAATTCCATGAACACCCCAAACATCCAGGGCATCATCCCATCCCATTTTATTTTTCAGATGAACGGCAATATAACATACCAATCCCGCAGCTATTCCTATTAAACAAGCAGAAGGAAGTGAAACATATCCAGCTGCCGGTGTGATCGTTGCTAATCCTGCCACAGCCCCTGTAAGCAACCCCACAAATTTTGGTTTCTTCACTAAATACCATTCGATCGCTAACCATGTGATCGCTGCAAAAGACGCAGCAACATCTGTATTTAAAAATGCCAATCCCGTTATTGCATTTACATCCAAAGCACTGCCGGCATTAAAGCCATACCAGCCAAACCACAACAACCCTGTCCCAATGGCAATCAGTGGAACGCTGTTTGGCGGAGAGGCTTTATCCCTTCGTTTTCCGACATAGATCACAGAAGCCAATGCTGCAAAACCCGCTATCGCATGTACTACAATGCCGCCTGCAAAATCCAGAACGCCCCATTTAGCCAATAAACCACCGCCCCATACCATGTGTGCAAACGGATAATACACCAATAGTTGCCACAGTACTAAAAATATCAGGTAGGATTTAAAAGTTACCCTGTTTACAAATGCGCCCGTTATTAAAGCAGGAGTAATGATGGCAAACATCATTTGGTACGCTATAAAAACAAACTCAGGTAAATTTTTATTACCAGGAAAAGGAGTATTCAGATTGACGCCGTGCATAAACACCTTGTCAAGATTACCAATTAATCCACCGGCCGCATCCCCGCTAAAACATAATGAATAGCCACAAATAAACCACATGATCGTGGTGATCCCCATTGAAACAAAACTCTGGATCATGATCCCAAGTATGTTTCTTTTTCCAGCAAGGCCTCCGTAAAAGAAAGCCAGGCCAGGTGTCATTAGCATAACAAGGCTGGTAGCTAAGAGCATAAAGCCCGTGATCCCGGTATCAAACATAGTTTTGGTTTTAGGTTAAATACTATTGTTCAATATACTATTTTTTTAAAAAGAAACTCCAATGATACACATTAGCTCCGTTCTGCGGGATTTATTTATCCCATTCCAACGGAATATTTCCTGGTTTTTATCCATCTGCAACTGTCTTCCTTCTATTCGGATATAGCTGTTCTCCGTAGGCTTGTATTCTGCTCCCAGTGTAATACCCCACAATTTAAATCCTGTATATTTATTTGCATGGTCGATGAAAACGCCTGACATAAAACCTTGCGGGTCGTTAAACCACTCCCCTCTTACACTCATTGCAAATTTTTCTTTCAACTGGTATTTAAGCCCGGCAACCCCACTGAACATTGTTGCGGTTTTATTTTGATTAGCAATGGCGGAATGCTTTTGTATACAATAGTCACCACCAACCTGAATTTTTAATTTTTTGACCTGGTAATTAAAAAATAAATTTTGGTGTAAGCGCAAATGTGAAATGGAATCACTTTCCGGGGAATCATCACCTATATAATTACTGTATCCAATATTCCCCTTATCTCCCAAAGCATATGTTATAAGCATTCCTAAAGATTTCTTCTTATTATTGTCTTCATACAGGTTGTATCCGTTCAGCGCATAAATATTAATTGACCATTTATCGTTTGGAATATAGTTTAAACGGGCGCCGGCTTCAAAATAAGGCTCATAAAAAGTATTGACAGAAACGGAGCTTACGAAATTTTCTTTTGGCAGAAGTCCTTCCGTTCCCACATGTGTTCTGAAAAAGCCGGCATCAAGCCAAAGTTTTTTACAGAGACGAATACCTGCATGTGCTTCCATTATATTATTAAACGAAGATGACCATGCACTTTTTGCAATGTCCCCGAAATGCAGGGTTATAATTCCACGAAGTTTTTCCGCATCGTATTGAAAACTAATTTGCGCTGTGTTCAATCCAAACTGGTTGCTCCTGGGAGAGATGGATGGGAACTTTTGATAATCTCCGGTACCCAATGAATCTGTGTAATGAGCAAAATATGCATCCACATAACCGCTGATCTTAAATTTGGAAGTTGAATCATTGGTTTGTGCAAAACCTTTTACAACCAGAAGAAAAATAAACGACCCGGACAAGATGTATTTCCTTCTCATATTTCTTATTATGATGAGTGTCTACAAACTTAGAAAGATTAATTCACAATACATAGCCGGCAAATAAATAGCTATACCGAAATGAAAGCTATCATTAAATAAAGGTTTTTACTTCAACACAAACCCATCCAAAAACCTGGTACTGAAATCGCCGTTGTGGAAACGTTCGTCCTGCCAATCAGACCGATCTTATCGTATCAACACAAAACTGCCCTTTGCCAGTTTTAATTTTTCTCCCGGTAATCGATAAGAACATGTCCAGACATATACATTGCCATCCTGCACAAGTCCTTTGAATTTTCCATCCCAGCCTTTTTGTGTGTCCGTGGTCTGGAAAACAACCTGGCCCCACCTGTTGATGATCGTGAATTTGTATTGCAGCACAGTACCCCCAATAACCGGTTTTAAAAGATCGTTCCTTCCATCATTATTCGGTGTGAAAGCCGTGGGCATGTAAAAACCTTTCAGGCATTCCTTCTGCGTTACGATAACCGTATCTCTTCCGGGACAGCCGGTACTGGTAGTAACCTGTAACCAGTATTCTCCTGGTTGAGTGATCGTGAGTGTCGGCGTAACAGCATTGGTGTTCCATAAATAAGAACTGAAGATGCCGCTTGGTACGAGGTCGATCTCACCCAAACGGCATACTTCTTTGTCGGCCAATAGAAAACCGGATGGATTAAGCGACGGATCCACTGTGATCGCAATAGCATTGGAGTTTCCCGTAGGATCGGTGACGCAAGCAGAATTGCTGGTGAGTATGCAACTGACAATATCGCCATCATTCAATGAACTGATCGTAACGGTATCATTGTTGGGGCCGGTATTTATTCCATTTACCTGCCATTGATAGGTAGGCGCATCACCACCATCGGTAATTTCTGCAACAAATATTATCACCTGACCGGGACAGATCGTTGTTTTATCCGCTACAATATTGATCGTGGGTAATACAGGCACACCGGGAAAAGATAATTTCACCAACCAGACATCTTCGTTATTGTTGAGACTATGGTTTCCACTCACGTCTCCATCATTGGAAAATGTGAGTCCGCCTACCAGGTATCCTCCATCAGGGGTGAGCAATATGGTTTTAGCCCATTCGAAAAGTGAACCGCCATAGGTTTTACGCCAATTGGTAGTTCCGTTACTATTAAGTTTTACAATAAAGAAATCATACTGTCCATGGTTGAAACAAATATCTCCGTCGGTAGATTGTGCCCAACCTGCCAGGACATAAGCACCATCAGGAGTCTGTAGAACAGAGTAGAAACCATCTTGTCCTGTGGTGCCACCCATAATGTGTCGCCATTGCATATTGCCGGCAGCATCCAATTTCATCGCAAAGGCATCAATCTCTCCCAGGTTTGGAAGGGTCGGTGCTCCCGATATCCAGCCCCCACCCACGACAATATACCCGCCATCAGTTGTTTGCCGGATCTCAAAAGCATGATCAATAAAAACGTCGTCCAGGCAGGTTTGCCACTGTATGCCGCCTGCGTTGTCGAGCTTGACCAGCCAGAGTCCATCTTTCACATTGCTGCAGTTTATATCGCCATCATGCGAATTCGAAGCACCACCGATGAGGAATCCACCATCGCTGGTTGCTATGATCACCGTACTATTATCGCTTAGCGTCCCCCCATAGGGTCGCTGCCATTGCAGGGCTCCCATTGCATCGATCTTGAAGATCCAAATATCAGCATCACCATGCAAAGCACTGATATCTCCGCCACTCGTTTCTGTCGATGCTGCTACAATATAACCGCCGTCAGTAGTTTGCTGTATCTCAAATGCTACATCATCTCCCGGACCGCCGTAACATCGTTGCCATTGAATGGTACCGGTATTATTGATCTTTACCACCCATATATCACGAAGTCCTGCCGCGGTACCGGGATGATAACCGGTCACATCGATATCACCCGCACCAGCCATGCCTAAAAAAATATATCCGCCATCTGCTGTTGCGAGAATAGCAATGCCATAGTCGGGCCCGGTACTTCCATAATTTTTTCTCCACTGGATATTCCCGGAAGCATCTGTTTTCATAACATAAACATCCACGAACCCATAGTTAGCGCCTATATCCCCATCAGCAGACATTGAGCTTCCACATACAATATAGCCCCCATCAGGGGTGGGTACCATTCTGCCAAAGCGGTCTGCCGACGTGCCACCATAACATTTCTGCCACTGTATAACAGGAGGAACTTGTGCATTGCCATGGATGCATATGCAGGAGCTTAGCAATATGGTAAAAAGAAATGATCGCATGAAAAAAAATATAACCATATAAAGTTATATCAATTTACCCGCTACCGGGTCAAATTACTTTTTGTGAACAGCTTATCACTTCAGCGTAAATCCATCCAGAAATTTGGTATTAAAATCCCCGCTGCGGAAACGTTCGTCCTGCATCAGCTGGAGATGGAAAGGTATAGTAGTTTTTATTCCTTCAATGACATATTCACTTAAGGCACGGTACATGGTTTGTATAGCTTCCTGTCTTGTTTGTGCAATGGTGATGAGCTTGGCGATCATAGAATCGTAATAGGGTGGAATAACATAACCAGCATACACATGACTGTCGACCCGCACACCATGACCACCGGGCTGGTTAAGTGAAGTGATCCTTCCCGGTGATGGACGAAAATCATTATAAGGATCTTCAGCATTGATGCGGCACTCGATGGCATGATTCTGCGGAATGTAATCATCTCCGGAAATTTTTTCGCCCATGGCGATTTTTATCTGCTCCTTGATCAAATCGAAGTTGATGACCTCTTCCGTAACGCAATGCTCCACTTGTATACGGGTATTCATTTCCATGAAGTAGAAGTTGCGATTCTTGTCTACCAAAAACTCAACCGTGCCTACACTTTCATAGTTGATGGCGCTGGCAGCTTTTTTGGCGGCCTCTCCCATTCTCATCCGGAGATCATCTGTCATAAAAGGTGATGGCGATTCTTCTACTAATTTTTGGTGACGACGTTGAATGGAACAATCTCTTTCACTCAGATGACAAACAGTTCCGTACTGGTCACCTGCCACCTGTATTTCTATATGCCGCGGTTCTTCCACAAATTTTTCCATGTAGATGCCATCATTCTTAAATGAAGCTGCAGCTTCTGCTTTGGCATTATCGTATGCTCTTTCCAATTCACTTTCCTCCCACACGATCCTCATCCCCTTTCCACCACCACCGGCAGTAGCTTTTAAGATAACGGGATAACCCATATTTTTTGCAAGTCCCTTTGCCTCATTTACACTTTGCAATAAACCTTCACCTCCGGGCACCACGGGTACACCGGCTTTTATCATGGTTTCTTTGGCGGTTATCTTATCACCCATGGAATTGATCATCTCCGGTGTGGGACCAATGAATTTTATTCCATGATCATTACATATCTGTGCAAACTTTGCATTCTCTGCCAGGAAACCATAGCCGGGATGAATAGCATCTGCATTGGTTATTTCAGCAGCAGCCATCAGGTGAGCGATATTGAGATAGGAATCGGCGCTTTGAGGTCTGCCGATACAAACAGCTTCATCAGCAAATTTTACATGCAGGCTGTCCCTGTCGGCGGTGGAATAAACAGCCACCGTTTTTATACCCATTTCCCGGGCAGTACGAATGACCCTTAAAGCGATCTCTCCTCTGTTGGCTATTAATATTTTTTTGAACACAGTAATTAATTAAAAATTAAAAAGTAAAAAGTAAAAAAAACCGGCATTCACGAGGACTTATTGACTTTTGATTTTTTACTTTTGAATTACTATTAAGCAGGTTCCACTAAAAAGAGTGGTTGATCATATTCCACCGGCGATGCATCTTCAACCAGCACTTTTACAATCCTGCCTTTTACATCGCTTTCAATTTCATTAAAAAGTTTCATGGCTTCGATAATGCAAACGACGGTATGGGGAGTAATATCGGAACCTACATCTACGAGGTTGGGTTTGTCCGGTGAGGACCTGCGATAGAAAGTTCCGATCATGGGACTTTTGATAGTGATGGTATTAACAGGAGCGGGTTCTCCCGTCTTTGTTTTTTCTGCAGATGCGCTTGTTGCTTGTTGCTGGTTGCTGGTTGCTGGTTGTGGCGCTGCAATATTCATAGGAGAAGCCTGAACAGTGGGGGCAGAAAGTACTTGTGTTACATGTTCCTCTTTTTGTTTGATCGTTACCCTGAAATCTTTCTGTTCAATGGTCAATTCTCCAATATTGGATTTGTTGATCATCTTGATCAACTCCTGGATTTGTTTAAAGTCCATATTTTTCAATTTAATAGAACGTTTTGGTTTGAGGAGGAACGGCTAAGTTAATGAAATCATCATCAGAATCTTGATGAATTTTGGGTGATTTTAGGCCAAAAATGGGTCAAAATAGTAATAAATCGGGCTAAAAAGGGTGATTTCGGGCAATTTTCGGTAAGATCAAGGCAATTATTCTTTTACTCTTTCAACATATTCGCCTGTCTTGGTGTTTATCCTGATCAATTCACCTTCATTTACAAACAAAGGCACACCGATCGTACCACCGGTTTCCAACGTAGCAGCTTTTAATGTACGGGTAGCTGTATCACCTCTGAGACCCGGTTCGGTATAAGTTATTTTCAAAACAATTTTATCGGGCAATTCGGCACCAAGCACCTGGTTATTTTCAGTATTGATCAAAACACCTACTTCCTGTCCTTCTTTGAGATATTGCGGGGCATCGATCGTTGTTTCCTGGAGAGCAAGTTGCTCAAAGGTTTCATTATCCATAAAGTTATAGCCGGTATCATCTTTATACAGGAATTGATAATAGCGTCTTTCCACTCTTACAGGGAAAATGGTATCTCCTGAGTTCCATGTTTTTTCAATAGAACGGTTGTTATCCACCCCTTTCAGTTTCGCCCATACTTTAGCAGCGGCACGGGCAGTTTTGTTTTCGCCAAACTCCACTACAGTGTAAAGACTGCCATCAAGATTTATGATCATTCCCCGGCTGATGTCTGATGTATTTGCCATACCAATTTGAAAATTTGAAAATGATGTAATTTGAAAATTGAGGCGGCAAAGATAAGGCCGGGAAGATTGCCAGCCAAAGCAAAGCAGGCGATCAATGATCAATTGCCGTAAAATCGATACTTTTATGTGACGAAGAAAATAACTGCTGATCATGAGACCATTTCTGAATAAAATTGTACTTATTTCTATTCTTTTTTTGGTCAGAACAAATGCGTCCGCTCAATTACAGATCACAGAAACAAATAATGGAGTCCTGCTTGCCCAAAAGCTGGTAGGACCCGGTGTAACGATCAGTAATGTTACATTAACCCTTTCACCTACTATAATACCAACCGGCATTTTTATAAACAGCGGGGGGACCAATATTGGCATTGATAGCGGCGTAGTTATAACCTGTGGAAGGGCAAAAACAAATTTCGTAAGTAGTCAATATGGAGTTGATGGCAATGGTACATTCACTGCTAGCTCGAAGTTAGCTAATAGCGACCTGGGGCTTCCCGGTGATCTGACACTTGCCAATGCATTAGGAGTCCCCTTTAGTCAACTTCATGATGCTATTGCACTGGAATTTGATTTTGTTCCCCTGGGCGACAGCATCAAATTCAATTATATCATGAGTTCTGAAGAATATACCGTGGCAACTGTTTGTATATATCCGGACGCTTTTGGCTTTTTTATCTCCGGGCCGGGTATAATAGGTAGTAAAAACATTGCGTTGATCCCCGGTACCAGCACTCCTGTAACTATTACCAATGTCAATAATATTATACCAGCCGGTTGTGTTAATAACAGGCAATATTATATTGATAATACTTCAAACACTTTTTTTACACACGAAGGACATACAAGAATATTTACAGCCATATCGCAGGTACAACCCTGTGAAACTTATCATCTGAAACTTGTTGTATCCGACCTGAATGATCATTTGTGGGATACGGGTGTTTTTCTGGAGGCCGGAAGCCTCACATCCAATGCCATTGGGATAACGAACCAAACTCAAACGGACCCATCGGGCAATAGCTATTTGGTTGAAGGATGTGCAACCGGGGCCTTTGTCATCAGGAGACCAAGAAAAGATCCAACACCGTTGAACGTCACGCTTTCTTACACAGGTACAGCAACGAATGGAGTTGATGTTCAAATGCTGCCGACCCTGGTAACAATTCCCGCCAATGACAGTTTTGTAGTCGTGAATGTATTACCCATTGTTGACGGATTACCCGAAGGGATAGAAGTATTAAAAATTTATGCTTTGGCGGGTTGTGCAGCCGGTTTACCAACGGATAGCACCACTATACAACTACGTGACTATGACATTTTGAGTTTAACACCCGATACAGCAGCCATTTGCCGGAATGGTTCCATTCAATTAATTGCGTCGACCGGTTATTCCATCTATCAATGGGATCCTGATCCTACATTAAGCAATACAACTATCAGGAACCCGGTAGCTACTCCCGTCAATAGCAATACAACCTATATCTGCACTGCTACGGAAGGAACCTGTCATGCAAAGGATTCTGTTTTTATTAAATTGAAAGAGTTGGAATTTATTTCTAAGACGGATGTTAATTGCAAAGGCGGTTCCACCGGCAATATTAAAGTTGCGGGTGGAGGGGAATGGAATCAACCTGTTGAATTCTCATTGGATGGATCGATATGGCAGGCAGACAGCAATTTTTATAATCTTCCCGTGGGAGTTTATTGGGTAAAGATCAGGGATGCATTTTGCATTGATAGTATCCCTGTCACCGTTAACCAGGCATTCCCTGATCTTATCATCAGCAATATCGCAGTTAGCGGCGTTACTTGCACGGGAACTGGAACTGATGGTGTTTTGACTGTATCAGCCAGTGGTGGCAGCAATCCCATACTATATTCTGTCGATGGCATAAATTTCCAGGTAAGCAACCAGTTCCTTCTTGCCACAGGAAATTATACCGTTTCTATAAAAGATAATAATGGTTGCACGAATTCGCAAAATGCAACCATACCCCTGGATGTCCTCGTGACACTGGATGCAACAGCAGACACCAGTATTTGTGAAGGAACCAGCTATCTTATTCCGGTAATATCCAATGCTGATACTTTTTCATGGACTCCATCAGCATCTCTGGATAATAGCAGCCTAAAAACACCTACAGCCAGTCCCGTAGTGACGACGATGTATTATGTCATTGCCACAACCGGGATATGTACAAAAACAGACTCCATTAAAATTACTGTAAAACCGGCGCCGGTTGCCAATGCAGGAGCAGATATTTCAGTTTGCTTTGGTAAAACTTACCAGCTCAATGGTTCTGGCGGGATAAGCTATCACTGGTCGCCATCTACTTATTTCATAACGAGTCCAAATATTGCTTCTCCATCTGCAAATGCAAAGACCAATATCACCTACTTTCTTACGGTTACAAATGCAGCAGGCTGCAATTCCATTACGCCTGATGCAGTTGATGTAAAAGTTATTTCTACTGTGAAAATTTTTGCCGGTAACGACACGGTCGCTGCCATTAACCAGCCCATTCAATTAAAAGTAATTGAAACAAGTATTGCCGGTGTTACTCAATACAGCTGGTCACCCGGAACATTTTTAAATAATGCAGGGATCGCTAATCCTGTAGCCATTTTACCTTTTGATTATCGTTATATCATTAAAGGAATAACAGCTGAAGGTTGCGAGGGATATGACGATATATTGATAAAAGTTTATAAAGGCCCTGAGATCTATGTTCCTTCAGGCTTTACTCCAAATAATGACGGATTGAATGATCTATTAAAAGCAATTCCTGTTGGCATTAAAGAATTCAGGTATTTCAGGATCTACAACCGTTGGGGACAAATGATCTTCTCTACCCGTAACCCTTCAATAGGTTGGGATGGAAAAATGAATGGAACGGAGCAGCCTTCAGGTACGTTTGTCTGGATGGCTGAAGCTATAGATTACAAAGGCAATCTCCTAAACCGGAAAGGCGTCGTTACAATTGTCCGGTAATAATTATTACTCATGAAGTATCTTTTGATCATTATCAGTTTTGTTTTAGTGTCCGATATTTATTCACAGGCTGATTCTATACCACCGCCATTTAAAAAATTTCCCTTTTTTCCTCCGGTAGAGCTGATGCTGCCCGATAAAACCACATTCACAAAAGCCGATCTCCCAAAAAAGAAGCCGGTCATGCTGATGATCTTTAGCCCGATGTGTGAACATTGTAAACGTGAGACAGAAGAACTGATTGAAAATATTGACAAGTTTAAAAGATCTGTCATCGTTATGGCTACCATGATGCCCTATGACTCCATGATGAGTTTCCGGGAAAAATATAAACTCGATCGATTTGAAAATATTATTGTGGGCCAGGATCCTCACTACTTTCTCTCCCCATTTTATATGATCAGCAGCCTTCCTTTTCTTGCTTTTTATGATAAAAAAGGCAGGTTAATATCTTCATTTGAAGGTTCTCTACCCCTGGTAAAAGCAGCCGAAGAACTTCAGAAACAGGCAAAGGATGAATGACGATATTAAAATGTGTTGATCACAATTATTATTATTCCTGATCAACCTCAGCCCGAACAGGCAAAGTCCTTATTTTTGAGGCTTAAAACATTCCCTCATCAATTAATATTAATTATGAAAATAACTGTTGTAGGTGCCGGTGCCGTTGGCGCTACCTGTGCTGATAATATTGCCCGGAAAGAACTGGCTACTGAATTGGTTTTACTGGATATTAAAGAAGGTTTGGCAGAAGGCAAGGCGCAGGATATGATGCAAACTGCTACCATGCTTGGCTTTGATACAAAAATAACAGGCAGTACCAATGACTATGCAAAAACTGAGAACAGCGATGTGGTTGTCATTACTTCCGGTATTCCCCGCAAACCCGGTATGACAAGAGAAGAACTGATCGGCACCAACGCCGGCATTGTAAAAGGTGTTTGTGAAAATATTTTAAAACATTCGCCCAATGCCATCATCATTGTTATCAGCAACCCGATGGACACGATGACTTACCTGGCATTGACATCAACCGGTTTACCAAAGAACAGGATCATTGGTATGGGTGGTATCCTCGACAGTGCAAGATTTAAATATCAATTAAGTCAGCGGCTGAACTGCAACCCTGCGGATCTGAATGCCGTGGTGGTTGGCGGACATGGCGATACTACAATGATCCCGTTAATAAGATTGGCCACCTGGAATAGTGTTCCGGTAACAAAATTTTTATCCGCAGAGCAACAAACACAAATAGTAAATGATACGATGGTTGGCGGCGCTACATTAACCAAACTGCTCGGCACATCGGCCTGGTATGCACCCGGCGCTTCCGGGCTGGCCCTGGTGGAAGCCATTGTCCGTGATGAAAAGAAATTATTTACCTGTTGTGTTGCCCTCGATGGTGAATATGGACAAAAAGATATTTGCCTCGGCGTTCCGGTCATTATTGGAAAAAATGGCTGGGAAAAGATCATTGATTTTGATTTGAACGAAACGGAGCAAGCAGCATTTAATAAAAGTGCAGAATCTGTCCGGAGCATGAATGATGTACTGAAGACCTTATAAGGCTGCAAAAGAAACAGTAAAGGATCTGTTGAAAAGCAAGAATACGGACAACCCTTTGCTGCTGATCTGCGACTTTTATTAAGTATCATGAAAAAAGTCTTCCTGGTCATTATCGTTTTATTATCTGCAACAACCATTTTTTCCCAAAAAGTGGACAGCATTTATTTTCATCTTTATACGGACAGCCTGAAGAAAGGCCAGCATAATTATATAAATGTTGATGGTAAACTTTCCAACGGCAGCTGGTTGCCGCTTACTGCCAAAGAAATTCTGTTCTCCTGCCCCGAAGCAAAATTTGAAGGCAATGAACTGATCATCCCTTTTGATTTTAAACAAACAAAAGTGACAGTAAAAGCTGCGCTGAGATCAAACCCGTTAATGATCATTCAAAAAACGATCTGGATCAAACAGCAGCCGGACCCTCCTTTAAAAGGATCGGACAGAAAAAACTAACAGTCCCGGGCCTGTTTCAGTCCCTATTCTTTTTCCTCCATTCCGTCTACTTCGGGTAATAGTGTAGAGTTTCATACCCAAAAAATGAGGAACAAGTCTATTCTTTCCGGTTTTTCAGGCCAAAATTTTCTGGTATGTTTTTTCTTAGTTATTAATTATCCCCCCCTTGAAAGACTCACGATTCCAACCTACTGATCAACTGGTTCTTTGTTACCTGAGATAATTATTCTTTTAATTCAATTAACCCTAAAATGTAACTCATGAAAACAGTTTTACGTATCGCATTGTTTATCGGGGCACTGATCGTAACGGGGAAAACGTTACAAGCACAATGCAAAGTTTCCGAACTCTTAATTCAAAACTTAGTGCCATCCGGTCCATCTGCACCGGGAACCTGCACAGCCACATTTGATCTTAGCTTTACCCAGGAAGCCAATAATGGGAACAAATATGTGTTTGTTCATGTTTTTGCAGAAACAAACTATCCCGATTATTTTGTTTGTGTGAATGGCTTACCGTCTGCCAATGGTGCTATTCATCCTCCGGAAGGCCCGGACCTGGTAAATTCCTTTATTAATATTGGCATTGATAATAATGGGGCAACTCCCTTGTTATTGACCAGTTACCCGCCTGACGGAACTGTAATACTCAATTCTGCAACCTCTGTAACCAGTACAACACTCCCTGATGGATCCATTTCATTTGTAGTGCACGGGGTACTTGCTACTTTGCCGGTCGATTGCAACACTCCATTTCTTATGCTTGCAGATATCTGGTCAAGCCAGTCCGATCCGGCTAATGTGGCGCAATGTGTCAATTGTCACATCGAATTCGCCCTGAACTTCATGTCCGCTACCGGCTTCGCCAATTGTTCTAATCTTACTTATTCAATTAACCTGACAAATCGTATTGGTCTTCAGCTTGGAGGTTATTACCAGGTATATGCAGATGCTGATCACAACGGCGTGCTCTCATTATCTGCTGACAGTCTGATCAGGGATACTACCACTTTTATCCTTGGCGCGGGTGTGGGAACAATTTATCCGATCACTGGTTCAATTCCGCAAGTAAATATTAACCAGGATCTCTTTCTTGCAGTAAGGCTTAATGCAGGAGTTGGAGCAGGAAGTATAACGGTCTTCAGGATATTGTCAACCCTATGTTCTCCGTTACCGGTCACATTTGGAACATTTATGGTGAAGAGGATCAGCACGAATACGGTTTACCTGCAATGGCAAACATTTACCGAGATCAATAATAATGGTTTTGCTATTGAAAGAAATATGGGTGATGGAATATGGAATACGGTTGGTTTTGTTCCCACTCAATCCGCCAACAGTAACAGCACCCTTGATTATTCATTCACCGATCCGAATACCAATAAGAATATTACCCAATACCGTTTACGCCAGGTTGATATTGACAGCCGGGTAAAATATAGCGAGGTAAGGATAGTCAGGGGCAATGGCCAAACAACTGACCTGCTGTTATATCCTAATCCTTCATTCAATAGTGTGGTGAATGTAATATTCGACGATAAAGAATCTATACGGGACATTATCGTATCAGATACTTATGGCCGCAGTGTTCGACATTGGAATAATTTCGGCGGTAACACGCTTCAGATCTCTGATCTGCAGGCGGGAGCTTATATACTAAGAGTGAAAAACCGGGCTGATGGCGCACAAACAACAACGAAATTTGTGATCCTGGGGCGGAAATAAATTTTTCCCTTGGTATATAATAGTAAAAAAGAGTTCCTCCGGGGAACTCTTTTTTAATTAAAGGGTCTTTTTAGCATCCTCTAAGAATTTTGCCAGCCCTATATCGGTTAGTGGATGTTTTAATAATCCAAGTATGGACTCCAGCGGGCAGGTACAAACATCAGCCCCTACTTCCGCACAACGTATAATATGATTAGGGTTGCGGATCGATGCAGCAAGCACTTGTGTTTTAAACCCCTGGATCGTATAAATATGTTTGATCTGTTCTACCAATTGCACCCCGTCCCATCCACCGTCATCAATACGACCAATAAATGGTGATACATAAGCAGCTCCTGCTTTGGCACAAAGAATAGCCTGTCCTGCAGAAAAGACCAGCGTACAGTTTGTCCTGATACCATTATCGGTGAACCATTTGATAGCTTTCACGCCATCTTTGATCATGGGTACTTTTACAACAATATTCGGATGAATAGCCGCTAATTTTTTCCCTTCCTCTATGATCCCGTCAAAATCAGTACTGATCACTTCGGCACTGATATCGCCATCCACCATTTCACAAATGGCTTTATAATGATTCATGATGGCATCCGTACCTTTTATTCCTTCCTTGGCCATCAATGAAGGGTTGGTGGTAACGCCATCAAGGATACCCAGTTCATTTGCTTCCTTTATTTGAGCAAGATTCGCTGTGTCAATAAAAAATTTCATGTTTGAAATATTTAATACTCCCCTTTAGGGGATGGGGCAAAAAAAATGGCAGGCTTATTACATCGCACCGCTCAACCACCTACTCTTGCTGCCTTCCGGCCCTGGGAGGGTTCAGCAGGAGCTGGTCGTGTAAGACCTGCCGCCGCAAATATAGTTGTAAATCGGGAATTGATTGACCAATCAACCACTAACTAACTTATCGTTGAAATGCAGAATTCACCAATGTATAACCAATTAACTCATCTGCCCTGGCGCCAAAGGGACGGAAATATACAAGTACCATATAGCTATTCTCTGTTCCCCAATAATTGCCTTCTGTATTTTCCAGTGAGGGAGTGAAGCCTGATTGTTTTTTATCGGTCATCGTTACATATGAATAATTATAATAACCCTGCTTCAGGTATATTGATTTTTCATAAACACCCGTTTGTTCATTAAAGACCATTTTTGATTCATCATCAGTTGCAAAACTGGTCAATTCACCAAATACATATACACTTCTTCCTTCATAGGCCCTGTTGCCCGGAGGAATATATGTGAAATGCACCCAGGCATAATCGCTTTGCCAGAAAGGATTGGTGCCGTCGGTGTTTTCAATAGTGTAAATGCCATTGAGGTCGCGGTAATAAATATATACCTGCTGACTCCGGTCACCATCAGCCTTTACATAAATATCGGTCCTTGTTTTATTCGTATCAATGATCTTCGCCATCCTGTCACTCATCAACCGCAAACTGCGAAGGTCGATCCAGCGCCACTCCTTCCCTGCCTGGAATGTGGTGTTCTCTTCATCACTGTATTCAAAATAATTTCCCCGGAAAATATTTGGCCGGTCAATGATCGTTGCAGAAGACCAAACATTATTTTGTACCATGGCCACTTTCAGATCCTGCGGAGAGAATGCATTGATCTGTGCATTCACCGTATTGACAGTTACCTGCACCCGCTGATGTGTTCGGAAAAAATTAGCATTGAAAGGTTGTGTGATCAATGCAGAAACAGCGGCTTTATTGTTTACAACCAAAAACCGTTTGGTAAAAACAAGTTTGGAAGGATCATCGTTCAGAAAAACCTTCAACAAATAATTTCCTGACCTCGTTGGTGCAGAATTGCGTTCAGGAATTGTAGCCTGGTAATGGGTGTAACGGGTGGATATAATGGATGAATTCCGGTACGTAGTGATGCGATTGGTTTGAAAACCGCGGATATAATCAAAAGACTGGATATCGGCAGGTGACCAGTCGGCATTGCAAAGCTGGAACGTGTAATAATAATTTTTATAATCGGCATCCAGGTCGTCAAAATGAAGTTCCAGCTGGTCGGCGCTGTTCAGCATCATCACCGGGTAGCTGTAGATATCGCCATATTTATACAATTTCACCGAATGAATATTTGGCTTATAAATATGATCGGGTATCTGTCCTTTTGCAGCAATGGCTCCAAATCCTAAAAAAAGAAAAAGAATTTTTTTCATTCGTGATCTAACTTGTAATGGGTATATAATATTGTGAATTTCGGTTAAAAAAAGGAGAAATCTCTTTCTCCGCCTTACTTTTGATAATGACAAACAATTCAATTTGAAGGTTGCAGGCTTTATAGCAAACCGCATCGCATTTAACCAGAAAAAATCTTTTTCCCGGTTTATTATCCGGCTGTCCATTGTGGCTACGGTCATCAGTGTAGCAGTCATGATCGTTACACTTTCCCTTGCCAATGGTTTTCAGCAAACGGTAAGCCAGAAAGTATTCAGTTTCCTTGGGCATATCCGCATACTGGAGAAACAACCCGATAAAGCGATCATTTCAGAAGAATCACCCATTATTAAAAATGATTCACTGGCAGCTGCTATCCGGCAAAACCCATTGGTAAAAAGCATTCATCCATTTGCCACCAAGTATGCCATCCTGAAAACAAAAGACGAGATAGAAGGTGTATTGTTCAAAGGGATCGACAGCAGTTATGATTTTTCCCGGATACAGCCATTTATGAAAAAAGGAAGATGGGTAAATTTTAACGACAGCAGTTACAGCAGGGAGATCATGTTATCTGCCAATACAGCCTCGCAATTAAAATTAACTGTCAACGATAAGATCCTGATCTATTTTATCCGGCCCAATGGCAGCATCCGCCCGGATAAACTGACGATAACAGGTATTTATAAAACAGGCATTGAAGAATATGATAAAACATTCGCCATCGGTGATATCAAACTCATTCAAAAACTCAACAGGGATAACAACGAAGACAGTTCGGCCTTTAACGAAATAGGCGGTTATGAGATCTTCCTGAACGATTACCGGAAAATGGACCAGGCAGTTAAAGAGATCTACAATATGGATAATTTTCCATTGACCTGGAATACGGTAAGCGCAAAAAATATTTCACCGAATATCTTTGACTGGTTGAATATGCAGGATGTGACCCGCAATGTGCTGATCGGGTTTATGATCATTGTTGCAATTATTAATCTTATTACTTGTCTTATCATTTTAGTGCTGGAAAGAGTAAGGATGATCGGTATATTAAAATCACTTGGCGCCACGGACTGGACGGTGCAAAAAATATTTCTTCGTCATTCCCTTATTATTGCCATTACCGGGATCCTTCTTGGTGCTGCTTTCGGGCTTGGACTTCTCTGGTTGCAGGATGCAACCAGTTTTATCAAACTCCCTGAAGAAGCTTATTATATGAGTGCAGCTGCAGTAAAAATTGTCTGGTGGCAAGTTGCTGCCATTTGTGCCGGCACATTGCTTATTTGTTTTTTGGTATTGATGATACCTTCTTATCTCGTAAGAAGGATACAACCGGTGAAGGCGATACAGTTTAGGTAGCTTGTTTCTGGTTGCTGGTTTCTGGTTACTTGATTCTGGTTTCTGGTTGAATTTCAGTAATTTTCTGAACAAGAACCTACGGCATGCAATCGTTAACGGCTATATTGTTCCCATTATGACGAAGAAATTCATTGCAATCATTTTATCGATTCTACCCACTGTATTATTTGGACAGAATATTTCAGATCCAGAAAATAAAAAGGCGGTGAAAGAAGACTGCCCCCACGAAATAGTTTTCGATAAAGTTGAAATACTGCCGTCGCTAAGTGTTCCGCTCAGCGCATACGCAGATAGTCTTAAAATGTTTCTCCAACAAAGGAACATTAATTTGAAAGGGAAAAAAGTTATGTTCCGTTTTATTGTAACCTCTCGCTCACAAATTTCTGGGTTAGGGATGCATTATCCCGCTTTGGATGATAAGGAAGATTTACAAGACGCGATCCTAAATTTTTCTCATTTATGGGTCCCAGCCCGACAAAACTCCCGTGTTGTCTGTTCCTACGTCAATCTGGAAATTTCGTTTATAAAAGACAAGCCTGATATTCGAATCTATCAATGGCCATACAGCCGCTAACATAGGGTTTGGCGAAGCACTAACGTTACACAACATATCCCATCACCACCCCCGCCGCTACCGCCGCATTCAATGATTCTGCTTTTCCTTTCCTGGGAATCGTAAGTTTTATAGTCGCCAGTTCTAATATATCAGCACTGATGCCTTTGGATTCATTGCCGAAAATAATAATGCCTTCTTTTATTTTTTTTATGGTGGATACATCCTGGCCATCCAGCGTTGTTGCATAAATGCTGATATCTTTTTGTTCGCCCAGCCATTGTTGCAGATCAGTATAAAAAATTTTCACCCTCGCTATGCTGCCCATCGTAGCCTGCACTACTTTTGGATTGTACACTTCGGCCGAATCAGGACTGCAAACAATTTGATTGATGCCAAACCAGTCTGCTGTGCGAATAATTGTACCCAGGTTCCCGGGATCCTGGATACCATCCAGGGCCAATATGATCTTTCCTTTTGTTTTTATTTCAATGTCCTCATCAAACTGCCTTACAATAGCCAGCACTTTATTGGGTGTGGTTAGCTGCGAGATCCTGTCCAGCTCCGTTTCGGTTATCTCTGTTACTGTTGTTTTACCTGCTATTTTTTCATGTTCAACGATCCATTCCTTCAAAGCAAATACCTCTTTCACCATGGACGCATCAGCCTCTAATAATTCTTTGACCAGTTTGGGTCCTTCTGCAATGAAAAGCCTCCCCTGCTGCCTGAATTTTTTCTGGCCTAAAGTTTGGATATCTTTGATCGTCTGTTTACTCAGCATACCGTTTCATTCAAATTATGGTAATACGCCATCTTTATTTTTATTCCACTTTCCGCAATTTCATGATCGCAGCTCTTTGCCTGGTCATGGCTGGTTCCTGCACCATTGTAAAAAATTACCCGCACGGCAAACCATTCGTTTATAAAACAAATATCAACATTAACGGTAACTTTTCAAGCGATACCACCACAATGCTCAGTACAAGGCTCCGGGGACAACTGGATGACAGCATGAGGGCAAGGTCCGTATCAAAACTTTTATGGAAGGTAATGAAGAAACCGCCGGTCTATGATTCGGCCAATGCCGATAAGTCCATAATTTTTATGCGGGCGCTGCTTGTCTCCATGGGGTATTTCAGGGATACGATCACTTACAAAGCCGTTATCGATACAGTTAGCCAGGACCAGTATCGTACAACAGTCAGTTTCAACGTAACACCCGGCAAACCCACGAGGCTTGATTCCATCAGCTATAATATAAAACAACAGGATCTGCAGAACCTGGCTGTAGCCAATCAAAAAGAATCCTTCCTGAAAAAAGGAGAACCATTTGCCAAGACCACCATCTCACTGGAACTGGACAGGCTCACCGAACTGTATCGCAATAACGGTTATTTAAGATTTGGAAGAGACCTCTTGCAGGGATTGTGGGATACCGTGGATGTTTCATTCTTTGATCCCAACCTCGATCCGTTTCAACAAGTGGAGATGCTCCAAAAACTGGAAGAGCAAAGAAAAAATCCAACAGCTGATCTTGAAATAAGATTGAAACCGGGTTTTGACAGCAGCAGGATCAGGAAATATTTTGTGGGCAACATAAAAATATATCCGGATTACAACCAGGATACGGCAGACTATAGCCGCAAAGAAACTATGCGGGACGATGTCAGGATAATTTATTACCGCAACCTGTTTAAACCTAAAGTTTTCCCGCCAAATATTTACCTGCATCATGGCAAGCTCTATGATCAGCGGAATTATTTTAAGACCATCAATCGTTTTAATTCTCTTGGCGCATGGCGCCTGGTGAATATTGAACAACTGCCCCGGAAAAACCAGGATACGGTAGATATCACTATACGATTAACACCGGCAAAGAAGTTTGGATTCACTGCTAATCTTGAAGGCAGTCTTAACTATAGCGCCATTTCGGGAAATTTAGCCGGCTTCAATATAAATTTTGGCCTGCAAAACCGCAACCTGTGGAAATTGGCCAATCAATCAAGCACCAGCATCCGGTATGGCATTGAAACAGGAAAGGATACTCTTACGAAAGTAAAATTTACCCAAACAAGGCAGTTCAGCTTTAGTCATTCCATTTATTTCCCCAGGGCAGTCGCTGTGAGTAATATCATACCAAAGGAATGGAAAGAAAATGCAAGGACCGTACTTTCATTCAATGCTGCTGCCACGGAAAGAAGGGCCTTATTCAATCTAACCACGGTTAATGGTTCATGGGGTTATGAATTACAGCGGAGTAAACAAACACTGGCTCTTCGTTTCCCGAATTTTGAATATTCTTATTTAAAGCACAAACCTCTCCTGGACACCTTGTTCAGCAAAAACCCGGCGTTGAAAAATATTTTTACGGATGGTTTTATTGCATCGACCATCGTTAATTATACAATAAGCGGCGGGAAAAAAAATTATGTCAATTTTCTCCGGGCTAATATGGAAGTATCCGGTCTTGTGTTGGGGTTGATACGCCACAATAAATTCCTGGATACGAATCTTTACAGGTTTATCAAAGTAGATGCTGAGTTTATCCGGAAGATCGTTCTCAGAAAATCAGCTGTCGCATTACGGGCTTTCGCAGGCGTTGGATACGAGTTTAATTCGACAGTGAATCCTGACAAGAAAAATAACCTGCCCTTCTTTAAAGAATATTTTGCCGGCGGGCCCAACAGTATGCGGGCATGGGCTTTACGGAAACTGGGGCCGGGATCGACCGTTAAAAGTTTTGGATTGAATCCTGAACGGTATGGCGATGTACAGCTAGAAGCCAATATCGAATACCGGTTTCCTATTACGAGCATTTCAGGAGTAAAACTAAACGGGGCTTTATTCACTGATATGGGCAATGTATGGTATTTGAAAATAGCAAAAGCCATTAACCGACCACCGGAAGAAGTTTTTAATTTCAGCAGGCTGTGGAAAGATATTGCTATCGGCGCAGGAGTTGGTTTGCGGATCGACCTTAGTTTCTTTGTGATCCGTCTTGATTATTCTTATAAAGTAAAGAACCCAAGCCCGGAAGATATAGCCGGACAAAACAAATGGTTCTATAACTGGGACATCAGGAAGGGGCAATTCCAGTTAGGTATTGGTTATCCTTTTATACTGTAATGGTGAATGGTGAATAGTGAATCGTGAATAGCTCTCTTTCTTTCAAGATTCATTTGCCCATTGACCATTGACTATTGACTTTTCAAACTCTTCCGGTGTCATTGCATCCTGTAATAAAAAATCTCCAATTCTCGTCCTGCATAAATTGCTGAGATAAGCACCGCAACCTAGTGCTGCACCAAGATCATTGGCAAGACTCCGGATATAAGTGCCGGTGGTACAAACCACTTTGAAATGAACGACGGGCAATTCGATTTTTGTTATTTCAAATTCTTTAATAATGATCTTCCTGGGTTCGAGTTTTACTTCTTTCCCCTGTCTTGCCAGTTCATATACTCTTTTACCCTCTACTTTAATGGCCGAATGTGCAGGAGGGATCTGCATGATCTCCCCGGTAAAATTTTTTGTTGCTGATCTTATCCCTGCCTCAGTCAAATGTTCAAATGGTTTAAAATTTTCCGGCTTGCTTTCCAGGTCATAGGTTGGAGTAGTGGCGCCGAGGGTGAAAGTGCCTGTGTATTCTTTTTCCTGCGCCATGTAATCATTTATTTTTTTGGTGAACTTGCCGGTGCAGATAATGAGCAAACCCGTTGCCAGCGGATCCAATGTTCCTGCATGACCAACTTTTTTTACACGCAATATATTACGGATCTTATTGACGGCATCGAATGATGTCCATCGAAATGGTTTGTTGATAAGGAGTAACTGTCCTTCTTCAAAAATATTCGTTGCTGGTTGCTGGTTGCTGGTCACTGGTCCTGGTTTCTGGTTTCTGGTTTCTGGTTGCTGGTTGCTGGTTGCTGGTTACTGGTTACTGGTTGCTGGATGTAGTAAGATTGCAAATCTACCACAGTAAAGGGAACTTTATCCTGAATGAATATGACCAGCCACCAGCAACCAGCAACTAGATCGACATCCTCGTCTTTAATTCCAGATACTTGTTCACCGTATTCACCGTAAGGTTTTCCGGGGTGGTAAGAATGGATGGGATACCGTTCTTATGCAGTTCTTTTACCATTAACCTTTTTTCATAAGCAAATTTTTCTGCAATGGTCTTTATATAGATCTCTTCCAGCGAACCGGCTTTCTTTTCGATCACTGATCTCAATTCTGTATTTTCAAAAAAAACAACGAGCAACAAATGATAACGGGCAATTTTTTTCAGCGCCGGCATTTCCCGCTGCAGGCTTTCTGCCGATTCAAAATTGGTGAATAACACCAGCAGGCTCCGGTTGGTTACCCGGTTGCGGATAACAGAAAATAATTTTTCAAAATCAGATTCAAGGAAATCTGTTTTTTGTTTGTATAAATTCTCCAGCACCAGGTTCATCTGGGTCGGTTTTTTATCTGCCTGTAAAAAAGTATCGAGATTTTTTTCAAACGTGATGATGCCGGCTTTATCCTGTTTTACCAAAGCCACATTACAGAGTACCAGGGAAGCATTAATGGCATGATCCAGCAATGTCAATCCGCCAAAAGGCATTTTCATTACCCGCCCTTTATTGATCAGGCAATATATCTGCTGGCTTCGTTCATCGGTGTAACTATTTACCATCAGGTTATCTTTCCGGGCAGTGGCTTTCCAGTTAATGGTGCGATAGTCATCTCCGCGGACATATTCCTTGATCTGTTCAAACTCCATGCTGTGCCCGATCTTCCTGATCCTTTTTACCCCGGCTTCCTGCAGGCGGTTGCTGACAGCCAGTAACTGGTAACGGCGCATCTGCACATATGAAGGATAAACCTTCACCACATATTGTGACGGGAAAATATACCTGCGTTTTACGAGTTGCAGGGGAGCATGCACATACACATTGATATCTTCAAAAATATATTCCCCGCGGGTAGTAGGTTTCAGAATATATTCCAGCTGGCTTTCAGCCGTTCTGTCGATCTTGATTTTTCTTATCCATTTCCTTTCCTGGAACTGTGCCGGCAACTCATCAATAATACTGGTACGGACCGGGAATCCATAATGATTGAACAGCCGGATAAAAACTTTGTTATCATCACCGATACTGAAACGGTCAGACACAATTCTTTCAGCCCCCATCCCCTTTTTTTTGCCATAAACAAGAATGGCATCAATAACCACAGCCATCAACAGTAACAAAAGGATCAGACCGCCAATGCGGAACCATGCCGGGAAAAAATAACTCAGCACAAATACCACCGCCGCCGATCCGGCGATGTAGTAGACGATGTTGTTTAAGTAGAAAGATTTTAGCATGATGTCAGAAGTCGGAGGTCAGAGGTCTGACCGAAGACCCAAATGGTTTAAATAGTTCTCCAGTTTTCGTAAAGTTTATAAATTTTTGCACCTAACTCATCCAGCTTCTTTTCCAGATCAGTAAATATCTCAATATTAATGTAAGAGCAGTCCCTGCTGAAAAATAACCAGACTTTAGTTTCTTCTAATGAACCCATAGCATAAACAAGGTGCTTTTTGAATTCATTTTCATAGATTCGTTTCCCCCATCCTTCTGCAATATTAGCTGATATGGACCGTGAGGAACGGACAATCTGATCAGTCAGCGAATATCTTTCCTCTTTTGGAAAATTTCTTGTACTACGAAAAATATCCATAGCAAGTTGATATGAAAGATTAAAAACTTCCAGGTCAAAAACTGTTTTGATCATAAGATAAATTCAGGTTTGAAAGATCCTAACTAATCCGACTTCTGACCTCAGACCTCTGACTTCAGACCTCCTACCTCGGGACATCCATCCCCTGTATGATCTGTTTGATCACATCATCTTCCGTTATACCTTCCATTTCTTTATCCGGAGATAAAATGATACGATGACGAAGCACGGGCGGAACAACCGACAATATATCTTCCGGTGTCACAAAGTCACGACCCTGCATGGCGGCCATGGCTTTGGATGCATTCATGATAGCCAGCGATGCCCGCGGGGAAGCGCCGAGATAAATGGATTTATGGTTCCGGGTCTGGTTGATCAGTTTGGCAATGAACTGCAGTAATCTTTCTTCAATGATCTGAGTCTTTATTTGCTGCCGCAACGATATGACCTGCTGTGCCTGCAATGCCGGCTTGATCATTTCCATAGCCGTAGTGTTGCCCATATTGTGAAATTGGGTAAGCATATTTGTTTCTTCCAGTTCAGTAGGATAAGGAACTATTATTTTAAAAAGAAAGCGGTCCAGTTGTGCTTCGGGCAAACGATAAGTTCCTTCCTGCTCCACCGGGTTTTGTGTAGCCAATACCATAAAGGGTGATGACATGGGATATGTTTTGCCATCCACGGTTGCCTGTCTTTCTTCCATAATTTCCAATAAAGCAGATTGAGTTTTGGCCGGAGCCCTGTTGATCTCATCCACCAATATTATATTGCTGAATACAGGGCCTTTTTTAAATTCAAAACTGGCTTCTTTGGGATTAAAGACCGGGGTTCCCAATACATCGGATGGCATCAGGTCCGGTGTAAACTGGATGCGGGAAAAACCGGCATTCACACTTTTAGCAACCAATTTTGCTGTTAAAGTTTTGGCCACGCCGGGAACACCTTCGATCAAAACATGGCCATCGGCCAGTAAGGCTGTAATGATGAGTCTTACCATTTCATCCTGCCCAACAATGATCTTTTTGATCTCATTGCGGATAGATGTAACAGCTTCGTTCAATGCTGTAAGATCAGTACGTTGCTGAAAAATTTGTTCTTCCATAATTTTTGTTTTTGGCGCCTCACCCCCGAGCTACGCTCCTTCCCTTCGCTCCGCTCGGGAACTCCTGGCGGAGAGGGTGAGGCTACGCTTTTTTATAAAACGATTCCAGTTGTTTATGGAAATCGGTTACCTGGTTATTATTTATTTCTGAAACTTCATCAAGATTTTTAATAAACGAAACAATACGCCTGATCTCTGGTTCTTCGACGCCGGATTTATATTGAAGGTTTTTTACAAACTCATCATCCAGCGAACCGGTTGGCAATTTATATTTATTACGCACATGCTCCAGGAAATAAGACCCCATTTTCCGGCAAAGGTTCTTGTGATCGCCTTTATCGTAATATAAACGCCCGATCGTTTTTACAAAATCAAGCGAATCATTCCGTGGCTTTGTTATAACCGGGATATAGCGTTGCTTCCTGCGCATGCCAAGCAACACGTTCAACAATAATGTAAAGATAGCAGTAAGCAGTGCTGCCTTAAAGGCAGGATAACGGAATAACACCGCCAGCCAGCTTTTCTTTTTCTCAGCTTTGCTATCCGATGATCTTTTATTGAGGTAATATTCATCCCACACTATCTTGGTCACGTCCGGCCTGATCACGGACAGTGCTTTCTCGAAATATTCTATATTATTTTTATGGAGTATAAAATAATTGCTGAAAGCCAGCGGCTCTGTATGCACATAAAAATTTCCCCTTCCTGCATGCAGGCGGATAAAGTCGGGTCTCGCCACTCCATCATTCCCCAGCACATCGGTCGTGAATGTATCGATCCTGGAAAAATAAGAGTTAAATGTTTTGCCGGGATAACTGTATCCGGTCTTTTTGTCAAAGGGTGGTGCATTGAGTGATATATGCATATTCTTTGGCAGATCGTCAACCCCCATGAAGGAAAAATCAAAAGCGCTGCTATTGCAATTGAGAATTTTATCGGCATCTTCCGAAATAAACCTGGCAGAAATGAATACATCATTGCCGTTTTCTGTAAAAGTGATCATGTTTTTCATCTCCTCTTCAGTAGGACTGAACTCGTCGCAAACAACAATAAACGCCTGTTTTGAGTCATGAATGGAAATTGAATCCCAGTACCCCGGTTCATACCTGTTGGTATAGATAGAAGCTGCAGGAAAAATATATTTCAGGTTCCTGTAGGCAACATATGTACCATAAGGAATTTTATCCTGCCTGCGCAAGGTTATTCTTTCATTTAATTTCCTCTTTTTCTTATTATTGCCTGTAAAAAATAATACGATTACTGCCGCGAACAATAATGCTCCAAGAATATATGGTAGAAATTTATTCAATGCCTATGTTAATTGACGGTCAAATTGATCAAAATCATTCCTGATCATTTTATATGCCCCTTCCCCAACCTCGAACTTACCATACCAGCTATACTCATAGTTCCGGGTGATCCGGAAAAAATTATTATAATAAACCGTCGGGTGAAGCTGAAGCAGGTAATCCAGGTTGGTCCTGTCCTGCTTATACTGGATAATATTTTTTTCAGCCATAACTTTCAGCAATCTTAAAAACATCAGCCGTATGGCCAGGCGGTAATTAGCATTTGCTTCGGCCTTATCAATTTCTTTCCGGTAATTGATGGCGAATATATCCTCTGTTACCAGTTCTTCTTCCTGTGACTGGATCGGTTTATTTTTTCTGCGGAATAATCCCAAATACAAGAATATACCTGCAACAAATGCACCGATGATAAGCAACCATAATAAAACCTGGAACCATTGCTGATCGCCTAATGATGTATAAGCCGATCTTTTGTAGCCCGGTTTTTTTTCTTCTTCGAATTCAGCATTGGCATACCAGAAATCATCATCCTGCTGCATTTTTTTTATAACACTGTCAGGTAAATGGCGCTGAACAATGGAACTATCACGAGTTGAATTCCATTTATCTAAAAAGACGCCACTTTTAGTATCTGCTGTTGACAGTCTCTGTTCTTCTGCAGGCACCTCTATTATTGGTTGTGGCAGTGAATCAGCCAGGATAGTTGTATCACTTTGTGCCTGAATTAATACAGGTAAAAGCAGTAAAAAAAACAGCAGGGATCTTTTACCGGCAACTGGACAGCAAATATTTTTTTTATACCTCATCGGCACTTAAACTTCCTCCTCGTTTAACTTTAATGATAATTTTTTCTCAAGCCGGACAGGATAAATAATAAAATACCAGACGACAAATATGGCAGACAGGGTAACAATGGTCGTGGTAAGAAATGATACATCATTATATAAACGTGTAAAAAGTCCTTCAAAAAAAGCAGCCAGCGCAAGCACCGGCATGATGCCAATCAAGATCTTCACTCCGTCTTTGGCACCCTGTTTAAAAGAGTCAATGCGTTTTATGGTACCGGGAAACAAATAACTTTTGCCTAAAACATATCCCGCTGTGGCCGACATGATAAACGCTGTGATCTCAAGTGTGCCATGAACAAAAACCACCAGCCAGAAATCAAGCCCAAATCCTTTTGATGAAATAAACTGATCAAAAACACCCACTTCAATTCCAAAGCTTCCTGAACTGATAAAAGTGGGTATGCCGCAAAAAATACCTGAAACAAAATCACTTATTGCTGCCTTCATATTATTGATCATTATCCCCAGCCAGCTCAGTACCGGGTTGCCATATTCATACACACCAAAGGGGTTCCCATTATCAATATTTCGCTGGGTCATGTCAACATAGCGATCTCCCAATACACTCCGGGCTATGCTGTCATCTGTATGCGATGTGAAAAAACCTATAGCAAAAAAAATCGAGAAGACACAAAAAGAGAACAGGACAACTTTATGATGTTTACGGATAGTAAGCGGCAGATCATATTTCCAGAAAGTGACCAGCCGGTTTGATTCCTCTTTCCGGTTCTTATAAATATCCAGGTATATTTTTGAAGCCTGCGTATTGATAAAATTGGTCACTTTACCCGAAGGATAAAATGTTTTGGCGTAGGCAAGATCATCCAGCAACTGTGTAAAATCAGCCGCCATTTCATCCGGGTCGGCTGAAGGCTGCTGCTGAATTCTCAGCCAGCGGTCTTTATTCTTCTTTATAAATAACGCTTCTCTCAGAACCGGGTGATTTAAGTTGTAAAATAATGTTTTTTTGGAACTGCAAAATAGGCCGGAATAACTTTAAATCATTAAAAACATTAACTTACCGGCGTATAAATAAGCCTGCATGGCAGCCATTAAAGTACCTACTAATTTTAATATTGAGCTTGATTTTGAAATACCTGAATTCTACCGCAGGATGATCGCCCTGTTGATTGACATGCTTATCCAGTATTTCTACCTGAGAATTGCCGGTGAAATATATGATTCAATAGAAAGCAACACTGATTATTTTAACACGGATACGCGTTATGATATGAGAGCAGTGGGTTGGTTACTTGTTCTGCCGATCATGCTTTATCATTTTGTACTCGAAATAACAATGAATGGCCAAAGCATCGGGAAAAAAATACTGGGTTTGCGGGTAGTGGATGAATTGGGGGGCAAACCTTCCATCAGCCAGTTTATAATACGCTGGTTACTGAGATTGTCGGATGTATGGATAGTGATACTGTTGTTTTATATTCTTTCCCTGGTTGCTAATAATGGCGAATTTGACAGTGCCCAGACTATTTTAATAGTTGTCTTCGGTATGGGTTTCCTGGTCACAGATATTGTATTGGTAGTTTCATCCAAAAAAGGTCAGCGCATCGGTGATATCCTGGCTAAGACAATCCTTATAAGGACCAATACGAAAGGAAATATTGAAGACACCGTGTTTATGCCCGTAGCCGATAGTTATGTACCTTCTTTTCCACAGATCATGCAGCTGAGCGATAGAGATATTAATGCTATAAAAAGTATACTGGAAACATCCCGTAAAAAAAGTGATTTTAACATGGCAGAAGCAGCCAGTTACAAAATAAAGGCCCATCTCAAAATCGAATCCTCTTTATCGCCTTTTGATTTCCTGGAAGTGTTGCTGAAAGATTACAATTATCTTTCAACCAAATGATGAGTACCGGTAAATGATAATGACTTCTGATCGGTCATCCTTTCATCCTGTTAAACAGAGCCGGCCAGGGCCATCAGGAAAAATATCAATACGATAATGACAACAATACTTCTTAATGCAAAATAATTTCTAAGGGCTGCAAAACCATTATTCAATCCATTCTGATCATTTGATCTCAGCGCAGCATTGATCTTATTGCCAAAATTGAAAGAGAAAATTCCACCAACGACAAAAATGATCCCGGTTATTATCATGATCCAAAACCCTGTTTTGGTAGCGGTAGAGCCGCCGAACAAACCGTCGAAACTGCCCCGCCTGTACCTGTAGCCCCTGCTCTCTAACTGGCCCATGGCAATAGCCATTAAGATTACTAAAATGGCCCCGGTGATGATCCCAACCACGCCAAGCACTTTTGCCCAGGATGCAGAACTGCGAAGCGTGTAACTATTCTGTGCATCCAGGTTCATCTGGAATAAAGAAGTAGTTGGATCGGGGTTTTGATTTTGTTCCATATTATAACCAGTTTTTGTTGCTGTAAAAGTAATTTTTCATTCTAACCCGGTAAAAAATTTTAGACAAGCCCCGAAAACAAAACGTATATGAAAAAAAATCCATTAACAATAATACTAACCAGGAAAATCCATAAGCTTTTACGCATCCAGCTAAATGACTCATTGAACCCGGGGCTATCATTGTTTTTTATACTATTATAAGCCTGCCTGGTAAAATTCAGAAAATAAAAAAATTGGAGGATCATCAACACACACATTATGATCAGGTAAATGGTGTAAATTCTCAAGTACAAATGATAGCCAGGATCAATATCAGATCTTAAATTCCGGTTGAGGAAATAATTCTTCAAACCAATTACAAGGATAAGAATTTCAATGGCCAGGCCCAGCCAGAAGATCCATTTCATTAAATGATAAATATGGCGTACGGTCTCTTTCCCGTTTTCATCCACCCTGATCCCGAAAATATCTTCTTGCTTTTCCATCTGTAGAATTAGTATGCCCTTGCAAACAAAACTCTTTGAGTCGATGGCTTCCCGGTCAAAATACATTTGCCATTTTCCTGTTCATTTTTTAAAGGGATGCAACGAATAGTAGCTTTTGTTTTTTCTTTGATTGTCTCTTCCGTTTCAGTGGTGCCATCCCAGTGGGCAGCAATAAAACCAGCTTTCTCATCGAGTAATTTTTCAAACTCATCCCAGTTATCAGCCGGGGTGATATGGTCTTCCTGGAAATTCTTTGCTTTGTTGAACATGTTTTTTTGTATCTCCCCTAACAGCCCATCCACATATTGTGCAATTCCATCAAGACCAACAACCAGTTTTTCTTTTGTATCACGTCGTGCCACTTCGACCACATTTTTTTCCAGGTCTCTTGCACCTAATGCTAATCTTACCGGCACACCTTTCATTTCATACTCGGCAAATTTCCATCCCGGACGGTTATTATCGTTATCATCATACTTCACCCTGATCCCAAGGTTCTTTAACTGGCCCATGATCTCTTTTGCTTTTGTATCGATCAGGGCTTTCTGTTCATCACCTTTGTAGATCGGAACTATCACTACCTGTTGCGGTGCGATCTTTGGAGGCAGTATCAATCCCTGGTCATCGCTATGCACCATGACCAATGCGCCGATCAGTCTTGTTGTTACTCCCCAACTCGTAGCCCATACATATTCAAGTTGATTTTCTTTGCTGAGAAATTTTACATCGAATGCTTTGGCAAAATTTTGCCCGAGAAAATGCGATGTACCTGCCTGCAGGGCTTTGCCATCCTGCATCATTGCTTCAATGCAATAGGTGTTTACAGCACCGGCAAAACGTTCATTAGCGGTTTTCACTCCCCGGATCACCGGTACGGCCATGAACTCTTCTACAAATGTGGCGTAGACTTCCAGCATTTTTTCTGTTTCTTCCACGGCTTCCTTTGCAGTGGCATGGGCAGTATGTCCTTCCTGCCATAAAAATTCAGTGGTACGTAAAAACAATCTTGTTCTCATTTCCCAGCGTACTATATTACACCATTGGTTGATGAGTAAGGGAAGATCGCGGTATGATTGTATCCAGTCTTTATAAGTGCTCCAGATGATCGTTTCGCTGGTGGGACGAATGATCAGTTCTTCCTCGAGTTTTGCATCAGGATCAACAATAACTCCTCCGCCATTAGGATCATTTTTTAACCGGTAATGTGTCACCACTGCACATTCTTTGGCAAATCCCTCCACATGCGCCGCTTCTTTACTTAAAAAACTTTTTGGAATCAGTAAAGGGAAATAAGCATTCACATGCCCTGTATCCTTGAACATTTTGTCCAGTACATCCCGCATATTTTCCCAAAGGGCAAAGCCATAGGGCTTAATGACCATGCAACCTTTTACAGCTGAATAATCGGCCAGTTCCCCTTTTATGACGAGGTCATTGTACCATTGCGAATAATCTTTTTCTCTTGATGTTATTTCTTTACTCATTCCTTGTTGTTGTTTTTTGGGTTACTGGTTGTTGGTTACTGGTTGCTGGTTGTTGGTTACTGGTTGCCTCAAATCCAATTGTCTTACAAAATTGCTGTGTTGACTCATGTCGGTTTATTCCAATCTGTATTGTCAACTCCTTTAATAAAAAGATTTATTTTTCTACCCAATGTCTCTAATTTGGCATGAAGGTAATTATAGAAATTTTCATCCGGAAGTGATTTCGTTTTAAACAGATTTTCCAGGTGATCAATTGTTTCATCATTTGAGCCCAGAGAATAAACCAGGAATTTCACAAACTCCGCTTTGTATCTCTTTCTCCCATATCCTTCTACAATATTTGACTTGACAGATTTACTTGATTTTCTGATTTGTGATCCCTCCTCATACATTTCAAATTTAGGCAGACGGGTCAGTGTCATTTCATGAATTTCAGCCACCAGATCATCCGCCAGTTTCCATATTTCAAGGCTCTTGTAACTCATACACTCTGCTCCAAACTTCATTCATCCTGAGTGACTTTCCTTGTGTAAAACACCAGAAACCATTGACTAAAAACCAGCAACCAATAACCAGCAACCAGCAACTAATAACCAGCACCTTTAGATTTTATTTAACAGGTCATCATGCAATAATTCGATTAAAGTCTCAATCTTTGATATGTCAACGCAAACGATTGTGTTACCTTTAAAGTCGCACAAAAGTAGTAACTTCAACTTTAACCCGATAAACCATTTGCCATGAAATCAGCAATTTTACTCCTGGTGGTTTTTGCAGCAGCTTTCAGTAGCTGCACAACGGCTTACAAAACCGGTCAAACTCCTGATGACGTCTATTATTCCCCGACCCGGCCGCATGAGGAAAATGACGATGTAAAAAAAGAAGAAAAGAAGGATCAAACTTACTCTGATGAATATTATTCTGATCGCTACCTGCGTATGAAGGTAAGAAACCGTTACCGTTGGAATGATCTGAATGACTGGTACAACTATGACAGGTATAGTTACGGATACAATTATTATTATGGCTCTTACAATAACCCGTACAACTCATGGAATTATTATTATAACCCTTATTGCTGCTGCCATACCAATAATATTTATAATGCGTACAACAGTCCAAAAGTCGCCTTAGGAAAACCAATAGTACAACCACATAATTTTAGTCTTACCGGCTACACGAATAGCAGTTACAACAATACAAATTCCCCTTCAACCAGTAAGCGGGTTTATAACTATTCCAATAATAATACGAATAATAACAATTCAAACGGTGCTACTAAAACGATCAGGACGATCTTCGAAAGCAATAATAACAATTCAAGTAGTTCTTCATCGAGCAGGACCTATACAGCACCCAGCAGCAGTTCTTCCAGCAGCAGTTCGTCGAGTAGCAGCAGTTCATCGTCGGGCAGCTCGGGTGGAGGCAGCGTATCGAGGCCGGGAAGAAATTAGTTTTAAAATCTTACTACGGAGATAAACCAGAAGCATTCAACATGTTTCCTGCATTTTATTATCATAAATAATCAATACCATTTATGAACAAGAAATTATATATCGTCATTCTGATATTGGCCGCACAGCAGGTTTCGGCACAGGTGCCGGAAGAAGCTCTTCGTCTTTCATGGAGACCACAAATGGGAACAGCCCGCAACCAGGCCATCGGTGGCGCCATGGGTTCACTCGGTGGTGATGCAACAGCATTGATCGTGAACCCTGCGGGATTGGCATTTTATAAAACTTCAGACATTATCCTTACTCCTGCTTACCGGTTTGGAAAAGGAACAGGCAGTTTCCGGGGAACAACCAATAACGGCACTGACCAAAATAATTTTGGATTAGGTACATCGGGTTTTGTTTTTGGAGGTTTCGGAGATAAATCCAAAAACAGTTTTGGTATCACTGTTACGAAAGTGGCTGATTTCAAACAAACCATTTCTTATAACGGGCAAAATAATTACAGCAGTTTTGCTGAACCGCTGGCAGATGAGTTTGCCGCTTCCGGTCTCACTATTGATGAAGCATTAAACAGCAATACTGTTTCCCTACCCACTAAAATGGCAATATATACTTACCTGGTTGACACGGCCACTATCAATGGCAGCAAACAGGTAATTGCCCGGTCCGAATTCACTTCCCTGCTAAACCAGGAGCATCTGTCGGAAGTTAGCGGAGGAATAACTGAGATCAATTTGGGTTTTGCCCATGAGCTAAATAAAAAATTAATGCTGGGCATCAGTGCCGGGATACCCATTGTAAAAATTGACCGCAATACTTATTACCGGGAGTCAGATGCATCCGGCGATGCTGACAATGATTTTAATTACATGGCTTACCGGGAAAATTTTTCATTGAAAGGGATCGGTTTGAATTTGAGAGCCGGTCTTATTTACAGACCCAAAGAGTATATCCGCTTAGGTCTTGCCCTTCATTCACCGGATATGATGATGCTGACAGAAACCTTCAGCTCCGGGCTGGCAGCAGACCTTGAAAAATTATTTGCACCCAATACGGGATATGACAGTGTCGCCTCTTCAACTATTACGGGCAATACAACAGAGAAAAATGAGTACACGACTTACACTCCCGTTAAAATAATCCTGAGTGGTTCTTATGTGTTCAGGGAAGTGGAAAATATTAAAAAGCAAAAAGGTTTTATTACTGCTGATATTGAATTCACCAATTATAAATGGATGTCGTTTAGCACCAGCGAAGAAGAGACCCCTGAAACCAAAGAATATTACAAACCTTTTAATAAGGCAATAGATGCCATCTATAAAACAGCTGTCAATTTTCGCATTGGTGCTGAGCTGAAATTCAAGATCATTATGGCCCGTCTTGGTTTTGCTTATTATAGCAGCCCGTATAAAGACAGATCTTTAAAAGCAAGTAAAATGAACCTGAGCGGCGGACTTGGTTACAGGCACAAAGGAATGTTTCTTGACCTGACTTATGTGCACCATATTAATAAAGATGTACACTTCCCTTACCGGGTGAATGCACCCAGGGCTAATACATTTGCCACGTTGAAAGAAACGGGAGGCAATGTGTTGCTGACTGTTGGGTTTAAGATTTAACCGCAGAGACGGGGAGACGCAGAGTTAAATTATTTTTTGTGAAATCATCCTCTGCGACTCAGCGCCTCAGCGGTGATATTATTTATCAGGAAGTAAACGATCACACCAACAACCGCTATCAAACTTCCCCACAAAGCAAACCAGCCGGTGGATATAAAAAGAAAGATCCAGATAGCTATTGAAATAATAACGGGTAAAGGGAATAACCACATTTTATATGGCAATTCTTTTGTCCCGATCCTTTTCCGAAGCATGGAAACTCCCACTCCCTGTGCAATAAATTGCACAATGATACGCATGGCCAGGATAGAGCTTATCACTTCTGATAATTTGAATAAGAGGCTAAATACAAAACCTAATGCACATAAAACAATCAATGAGATGTAAGGAAAATTTTTTGTCGGGTGCAGTTTGGCAAATGGCTTAAAGAAATTCCCGTCCACAGCTGCTGCATAAGGAACCCTTGAATAACCAAGCACCACTGCAAACAAAGATGAGAAGGCGATACAAAGGATCAGCACCGTAACAATGATACCGGCCGTATTGCCATATAAGTGCTGCATAAAAGAACTGACCAGGTATTTATCATTTGCATTTACCGATTGCCAGGGCATCACTCCCATTACACTTATATTCATCAGCAAATACAATGTGGTAATGCCAATGATCGAAATAAAAATACTCCGGGGAATATTCTTGCCGGGGTTCTTGATCTCCCCACCTAAATGACAAACATTGTAATAACCGAGGTAAGAATAAACTGTTTTCACAGACGCATGGCCAATGGCTGCCCAGAATGCCAGGCTGAAAAAAGATTCATTTCCGGATGGGATAAGTTTTAGTGTTTGTTGCTGGTGCATCAATCCACTAATGATGATCCAGGTAATAGTGAGAATAACAATAGTCCCCATTATCACGGATATCTTACCGATCGTTTCGATCTTCCGGTACAATAAAAGAAATGCAAGTATCACCAATCCGCCGGAAACCATTTTCTGCTCCCACCAATGCAACGGAACGATATAAGTAAGATATTGGGCAAAGCCGATCGATGCTGAAGCAACAACCAGCGGAGCTTGTATAGAAGTTTGCCAGACAAATAAAAAACTCATCAGCCTCCCGCCTTTTTCCCCGAAAGCAATACGGTGAAAATTATAAGTGCCGCCTGCCAGCGGATATTTTGCGCCCAGCTCACTCCAGATCATAGCATCCATCAATGCAGTGAAGGACCCGAAGATCCATGCCCATATAAAAAGACCGCTGTTGAACTGTGCTACAACAAAGGGCATCACCACAAAAGGACCAATGCCTACCATATCTATCATGTTGATAGAAGTGGCCTGCACTAAATTTATTTTGCGGTTGGTGAGTGGTATAGACATCAATTAAATCGCTGTTAACGCCGTAATTTAAACTGCTTTCATCATAATCCCGAAGGGATATTATTAATATAGTTTACGAATTATGAAAAAATAAAACCCCGAAGGGGTGACATAAAAATCAAAATGCCATCCCTTCGGGATTTAAATACATTCTTAATTTATTTTCTATATTAATCACACCCCTTCGGGGTTTAGCTTTTTGCGAACGCTGTGATCCCCTCCACCAGCACATCCAAATTCTTCAACGTTGTATAAACATTCGGTGTCACCCTCACGCCATGAATATTTTCCCATTCAATGCCTACCGCATGCACCCGGTATTTATCCAGCAGGAAACTATCAAGCTCTCCCACTTTTCTTCCTTCCACAGATACATTGCCGATGGCGCAACCCCATTTGGGATCAAAAGATGTATGCAGTTTTACTTTTGGGATATTCTTTACTTTATCAAACCAGTAATTCTTTAAATAATGAAGCCGCTTTTCTTTTCTTTCGCTGCCGATCATTTCATGAAACTCCAGCGACTTGCCGATGGCTTGCTCGATGAACATGGGTCTTGTACCCAGGGCTTCAAATTTGCGGATATCATCCTTTAACGGATCACCCATTGCAAATAACGGATAGATATTTTTGATCTTGCTTTTCCTTATATATAACATGCCGCTGCCGATGGGTGCATACAACCACTTGTGCAAACTGGCGGCAAAATAATCGGCATCCAGGTCAGGAACTTTAAAATCAAAATGGGCAAAACTGTGTGCACCGTCCACCACTACCTCGATACCTCTTTTATGTGCTTCGGCTGCAATTTTCTTTACCGGCAATATCTGCCCGTTCCAATTAATGATATGGGTAATATGAACCACTTTGGTCTTTGAAGTGAATGCATTCACATATTGACTCACCATATAATTTTCATCTTCACTCGGTAATTCCAGGTTGATCCATACCATTTTAATTCCATCCCGCATTTCTCTTTGTTTATAGGCATTGATCATGTTTGGATAATCCTGTTTGGCAGCAACCACTTCATCACCGGCCTTTAACTGCATGCCAAAGATCACTGTCTCCAATCCTTCGGATGAGTTCCTGTTGATAGCAATTTCTTCGGGGCTGCATCCTGCAAGGTTCGCAAGGTTTTGGCGTAAGGGTTCACGTCCCTGGTCAAGGATGCGCCACATATAATAACTTGGTGCTTCATTACAATAATCATAGTAGCGCTTCATGGCATCCTGCACGGTTTTAGGAGCGGGGGAAACACCACCATTATTTAAATTAATAAGAGATGGAGATACTGTAAATGATTGCTGGATATAATACCAGAAATCTTCTTCCGTGGCGAGATCAAGCGGGGAAATTCCTTCCGCTTCACGTAATGCCCGGTCTAAATTTCTTGACCAGGATGGTTTGGCAATGGACGTAAAAAATGCAGTAGCAGAAAATATCCCTGCTTTTTGCAAAAAACGGCGGCGGTTAGTATCTGGCATGATAATTTGTTTTCATAAATGTAGTGAAAAGCTACAAGCTGCCAGTTACGAGACTCAACATCTCCTCCCTTCAGGGCGGACTAATGACATTATAAATTTTAAGAACATGGGGTGGATTGCTGAGCAGCCCCGCCTGACCACATTAATTAAAATAAAAAAAGTCGGGCAGGGAACCGAACGATGAACGGAGCGTCGCAACTGCAGCTGATAGTAGCACTCAAGTTGGTTACATAATTAAAATCACCTAACTTCCAATCCAAAGATTAGTGTATGAAAATACTGGAGATCAAAGTGCTGAAAGGCCCCAACTACTGGAGTGTTCGCCGTACCAAACTAATCCAGATGAAACTGGACCTGGAGGAAATGGAGCAGCTTCCTACCAATAAAATTCCGGGGTTCAGGGAACGATTGGAAAAAATGTTTCCGTCGATGATAGAACACCGTTGCAGTGAATCGGTACTGGGTGGTTTTTTTATGCGGGTGGATGAAGGTACCTGGATGGGTCATGTGATCGAACATATTGCACTGGAACTTCAGACCCTTGCCGGTATGGATACTGGTTTTGGAAGAACAAGAACTCCGGATGGCGAAAAAGAAGGGATCTATTATGTGGTGTTCAGTTATATGGAAGAAGATGCAGGTGTGTATGCGGCGAATGCATCGGTGCGGATCGCACAGGCATTGACAGACGGAACGGATTATGACCTGGCCGAAGATATCCAGCAGTTAAGGGTTATCAGGGAAGATACCAGATTGGGACCTTCCACCAGTTGCATCGTGGTGGAAGCTGCCAAAAGAAATATTCCTTACATCCGGTTAAATAAAGCCAGCCTGGTCCAGTTAGGATACGGGGTCAATCAAAAAAGGATCCGGGCAACGATCGCTTCCACTACATCCAATATCGCTGTTGATATTGCCTGCGATAAAGAAGAAACAAAGATGTTGCTGGAAGCTGCGGAGATCCCGGTGCCAAAAGGAACCGTAGTAAGAACGGAAGAAGGATTGAAAGAAGCGGTTGAAAAATTTCGTTACCCCCTGGTGATAAAACCGATCGACGGTAATCATGGTAAAGGAAACACCACCAACATTAATACATGGGCACAAGCCACGAAAGCATTTGAGGCAGCACAGGCTTTTAGCCGCAGTGTGATCGTTGAAAAATTCATCACCGGTTTTGATTTCCGCTGCCTGGTCATCAATTATAAATTTATTTGTGCAGCGTTGCGCACACCGGCATCGGTTGTTGGAGATGGAAAAAATACTATCCAATGGCTGATCGATGAAACCAATAAAGATCCAAGAAGAGGTTACGGGCATGAAAAGGTATTAACGCAGATCACCATTGACCAGTTTACCCAAAAAATGCTGGACGATGCCGGCTATACCCTGGAAACAGTTCCAAAGAAAGATGAAAGAGTTTTATTGAAACCAACAGCCAACCTGTCAACCGGTGGCACATCAACAGATGTAACTGATGAAGTACACCCGGCCAATATGGTGATGTTCGAACGTATTGCAAGGATCATTGGACTGGATATCTGTGGCATCGATATCATGGTCAATGACCTGCGGACACCGGTCTCAGAAAGCGGCGGTGCGATCCTTGAAGTGAATGCAGCGCCTGGTTTCCGTATGCATATCGAACCTTCGCAAGGTTTGCCAAGAAACGTGGCTGAGCCGGTTGTTGACATGCTTTTTCCCAGGGGAAGTGTGGGTAGGATCCCTATCATTGCGATCACCGGCACTAATGGAAAAACAACTACCACAAGACTGACGGCGCATATTGCAAAAAGTGCCGGCAAAAAAGTTGGATATTCAACCAGCGATGGAGTGTATATCCAAAACCAATTGATGATGAAAGGTGATTGCACCGGCCCTGTCTCTTCCAGTTTTGTTCTAAAAGATCCGACGGTTGATTTTGCTGTGCTGGAATGTGCAAGAGGCGGGATACTCAAATCAGGTCTCGCTTTTCAAAATTGCGAAGTGGCTGTAGTAACGAATGTTGCTGCCGATCATATGGGACTGGGCGGGATTCATACGGTGGAAGCCATGGCAAAACTGAAAGCGGTAGTTCCTGAAACTGTTTTCCGGCATGGCTATGCTGTACTGAATGCTGATGACGACCTGGTGTATAAAATGAAAAACAACCTGAAATGCAATATCGCCCTGTTCAGCATGGATGAGAACAACCCCCGGATAAAAGAACATGCAACAGAACATGGTTTGGCCTGCGTGTATGAAAATGGGTTCATTACGATCATGAAAGGAAGCTGGAAGATACGGGTGCTGGATGCAAAAAAAATTCCAATAACCTTTGAAGGGAAAGCCATTCATAATATTACTAATTGTTTATCGGCGGTTCTTGCTGCTTATTTATTCCGGGATATAACCATTGAAGATATCAGGACCGGGCTGCAAACTTTTCTTCCATCAGAGAATTTGACACCGGGTCGTTTGAATTTTTTCCATTTCAAAAATTTTACCATACTGGCCGACTTTGCGCACAATCCACACGGATTAAAACTGCTTTGCGATTTTATCAGTAAGCTGGAATACCCGGTAAAAGTTGGTATCATCAGTGGCACGGGCGACAGAAGAGATGAGGACATAAGAGAATTAGGAGAAATATCTGCAAAATATTTTGACGAGATCATTATCCGTTGCGATAAAAATTTAAGGGGAAGAACGGCTGATGAAATTATTAATTTGTTGAAAGACGGAATTGAAAAAGTGAATCCGAACCTTCCCGTCATTACGATCCCTGATGAAGACAAGGCACTGGATTATATTTATGAAAATCCAAAACAGGGGGCATTGTACACGATCATGTGCGATGTGGTGGCAAGGGCGCTGGATAAGATCAGGGAGTTGAAAGAGAGGGAGGAAAAAGAAGGGAAGCCGTTAGCTGTTAGCTCTTAGCCATTAGCTTTCCCGTTCCTCAATCAGTTGTCAATCATTATCAGCTTTAAGAGTTTTGCTGAATGATGAAAGCATTTTTTCTTCCTCTATCAATAGATTCAGCGTTGATGAAATTAATCGCGGATCGCCAAAACCAAGTTTTTGAGTTATCAATAGTTGTGTTTCCATTTCGAAACAGGAACCCAGGGCTATTTCAATAAAACGGTTCTTATCCTTATCACTCGTACGGCTATTACCTTCTGCGATGTTGGAAGGAATTGAGATAGCGGCTCTTGTTATTTGAGAAGTCAATACGAATTTTTGTTCAGCCGGGAAGCCTCGTGTGACCATAAAACCATTGATAGTAATCTCAAATGCTTTTTGCCAGATCTTTAATTCCTTAAAATTTTTCATTGTGTTCTCAAATGTAGATGACCTTCGGGGCCAGCACAACAGAAAAACACGATCAAATATGGCTTTTTCAACTCAACACGCAGGCGCTAACAGCTAATGGCTAAAGGCTAATAGCTTTCTAAAAATCCATTTGGGAAGAAGAGCATCAAACCTTATTTTTGCACTCCTAAAGTTTGACCCATGGTGTAATGGTAACACTACTGATTTTGGTTCAGTCATTTAAGGTTCGAATCCTTATGGGTCAACAAGAAGCTGACAAAAAGCAATCTTTTCTGAGGTTGCTTTTTTTATTTTCCGCTAAAACCCTTACCAGCTTCAGAATTTCAGCGAAGAATGAATTTGTCTTTGCGGTTCGAACTATCCCTTTTTCATTACTATACAGAATACCATCAGGAAATACTAAGTACTGCAGTTTCTGATTCAATTTTATTTTTGAAGACTTGTCACTTCGGGAGTCGCAAGTTTTTCTATTTTCTTTTCCAATAATTCCAGTTTCGATTGCATATCAAGCCGCAGTTTTTTATTCTCAAGCTTCAACTCATCCACTTGTCTTGACAGTTCCTGTATGGCGCTGATACCTAAAGAAAATATCTGCTGGTAGTTTACAGTTTTAAAATCATTTACCTTTTTACCATAAACAAAAATTGTATTTGTTTTTAAATCGCAGTTACTTACCGTAAACACCCTGTCATTAATAACATTTACCAGTACTTCCCGGGTTCCCTCTTTTTCGGTTATTAGCCTGACCATATCACCGTCAGTAAGCTGATGTTGTTTACTCATCAAAATGGTCAGAACGCCATTTGAAGCAATGACCTCATCCGCCATCATAAAAATATCGGGGATAAAATCAGTGTGTTTTTCAACTGCCTGGGGCAGTAATTGTTCTACCTGCTGGGCAACAAACCCTTTGCTGTTTTGACCTCCATGCGATGCCATATCTTTGTAATAATAGTCTGTTACTGTAAGCTGGTTAAGCAATTTCAAATCTTTCCCTGCATCGGACCGTACCATTTCTGTTTTCATTCTTGCATCAGATACCGTAAAAAAATTATCGGCTACTATTATTCCGGTAGCCCGGACAGATACAGTACCGCCGTAATTATTGGTTCTGTTATCGTGACCGGCAACAGTACCGTCTCTGTATCCATCTGCCCCCCTGATCCAGTACAACTTGTCTGCGAGTTTTATATGGGTTCCGGCATCCTTGATATCCAGCGGCACTTTGGGGTCATTTGTTCCTATACCTACATATCCGCTAACGGATAAAGCTGTATTTATAGCACCTCCCACAACTACAGTATTATTAGTAGTACCGGTACCCCATGGATAGATGTATGCAAAGTTGTTATCTTTTCTAAGCACTACATTATTTGTATTATCTGCAGGTCCGCCGGAATATAAAAAAGATGGAGCATCTCCTTTTAAAGTAAGGGCAGATAATCCTGCTGTGGAATGGATATTCCCGGTTACATCCAGTTTATAACCAGGATTGCTATTTCCAATGCCTACATTACCGCTTGCATGCATCCATATTTGTGAATTATTAACCGGGGAGGTCACATCGACATCAAATGATAAACCTATTGCGCTTGTGTTCCAATCAGTACCATTAGCAGTTCTTACCGCTTTAATACCAAGACTGGTAGTATTGGTTGAAGTAAAGCCGATACTTGCAAGATCTAACCTGCTCCCGCTGGTTGTGCCAAGTGCGCCTGCGTTGGTAACAAATACAGGACTCAGGGTACCGATGAGATTTGGGCCAACCGTAAGCTTTGCATTGGGAGTTGTGGTGCCAATGCCTACCTTGCCCGCGGTATCAATATATAAGGGGTCGGTAACCTGTGCCGATAAGAAATTGCTCAAAGACAAAAGCATAACAGCCATTAAAAATAATTTATAGCACTTAGCATGTTTTAAAATAAATAAGTATTGTTTCATAATGATGGTTTTTATTGTTTTAGAAATTTATTAAAATAACTTAATACCCCGTTTTACAGGACAGCGTAGCACCCTGTTTAACTTTAAATCCAGTTTGAAACCGGATAGGTCCGCCGGATTGTATCGTGATACCCGCACCATTGTTAAGAGTTACATTTTTATCAAAATATACCTCGTTGACGCCGATAAGTATTTGTTTGTTTATCAATGTAAGATTTGCATCTGTTTTTAATTGCCCGGCACGGAATACCGCATTTTGCCTGCTGGCAGCAGCGCTGGTAAAAACATTCCCGGTATTAATGAAACTCCTGTTCCTTACTGCAATAATATGATTGGTAGTAGTAACATAAGCAGATCCATCGGGTGCAACGACAAGGCTTGCGTAATGGCTGGTGGTTGCTGCCGTTTGTGTAAATATTTTATCTGAAGGCGACAGAACCAGTACCCTGTTTGTACCATTTATTCCATCGACTGCGTAAATATATTTTCCGGCAAGGGCAGCATTTGTAATGTTTATGTTATTCCCCAGGTCCTGTACATTGCGTGCAGATGTTTGGATAACTCTGAATAAAGCCTTGTTGGTAAAATAGAAAACAGAATCCCTGTTGGCCACTACAGGCTGGGAAATATTTAAATCCCCGATTGCGGACCTGCTTGTCAGTTTTTTATTGAAAATATACATGGTATCTCCTGTTGGATAGCCATTGGTAAGAAATACATTGTCGTTATTACTGATCACCGGGGTTGGGGTCAGGACAGGTATACTCCGTGTGTCTACATCTTTCAGATTAAGTACAATCTGTTTATCAGGCTTCCCTGTAAGTGTGTTGAGCAATATTATTTTTTTGTATGCAGTATTATTATTTGTAACAGTTACCAGGTAAGCAAAAGCATCATCATTACTTAGTGTTACAGGGCTTACACCATCTGTCGTTACATTGTTACTGCTTTCGTAATTGTATTGCCATAGTTTTTTAAAGAAAGGATATGGGCTGTATGCAAATGTGTTTTTAAGCATTACCACATATAAACTGCCGTCCTTGCCTATGGTGAGGTTTGTGCGGGGTGTGTTTGCGTCATCAAAATGTACAGCTTCCTTTATGATTTTATCTGCGGGGTCCCAGTAGCTGATAGAATTTGCATTGAGGAAATAATACCTGCCGAACCGGTCCATTACCGGTGCAAAATTTGTCAAAGCGCTGATGTTACCCGAAATGACGCTGATATCCTTCGTAACCGGATCAAGAGAACAGATATAAGGTTTGCTGCCAAAACTATACATGAACCAGAGCCTGTTATTATATACACATGGAGGAGTTAATAATTGCCCGTCGTAGATCTCTTTCCCGGGAATTGTTTCATTATTGACCGGGTTGCTGCCATATATATCTGTTACGGTACGGCCATCATGCTGTGCATCGGCTTCAAAACCATTCCACCCCGGCTTTTGCGCAGCAACAGAATAATAAACAATAAGCCTGGGCAGGAGACTATAATCAGTACCAATGATACCGGTTGAAGTAAGTTCTGAATATAATTTAAGCATGCCGCCTATGGATGAGGTGTTTAGTTTTATATTCAATCGTGCCGGCTGATTTTTCAAACTTTGGCTGACCAGCAGTCTTAGTTTCTCATTTCCGGCAGCAACAGGAGTCTTTTCACGATAGGATATCTTGTCTATGTTTTTTATGTTCTTATTGGTTTGCGGATCTATAATATTCAGTGTGTAATAAGTCTTCGGAGGAATACTTTCTGCAAGTACAAAACGCAGTGTACATGAATCGATAGTAGCATTCACCGGCACAGACTGCAGGTCAAATACCAGGCCGCAACTGCGACGGTCGGCATTATTTACAACCAGGTAATCCCGGTCGCCGGTATGAGAACTGGCTATGATAACGGTTCGTACCTGCGCAATAGCAAAATTTGCCAGGGCAAGGAAAATAAAAACCAGTGTTGTCTTCACTTTTGAGTAATGCATAAATTATTATTTATCAAAATAAAAAAAGTAAGGGTTATCATTCGTGTCTTTGATCTCGTATGGTTCCTGTCCCTGGGTCACTGATACTATCCAGGCAATGCGGGCTTCTTTATCACCTGTTCTATAGTCGGGAGCTATTGCATTCAACTGTAATGATCCCCTGCTGTCTATCATCCATTCAACCAGGTCATACTTCAATATTTTATAACGACCCTGGTCAAACCAAATGGAATAAATGGCATTTGCAAATAAGATCAGTTTGTCTTTTAAAACGGTAAGCCCAACATTACTGAAGGCAGGCCAGGCCGTAATCCCCTGGTCGTTTGCCGGGATTTGTTGCAGTTCCCACTTGTTATTTACAAGCCGGTACATTGTATTATCTACTGATCCATAAGGTTCATCATTGAACCCGCCATAAAGCCATATTTCATTATTCCAGGTACAGGCTGCCATCATACACCTGCCTTTGTTGCCGGCACCGGGTATGGTGAGAAGAGTGCTTTGCTTCCAGGCAATGCCATCTTGCGAGGTGTGTATATCATTGAGGGTACCATAATCTGAATTGGAATTATAACCACCCAATACCCATATTTCCCCGTTAACCAGTAAACAGGTATGCCCCATGCGTGCTGAAAAGGGTGCTGTTGAAATTTTTGAAATAGTTTTATCTGCAAAATCAAAACAGTATATATCGCTGTTCTGGCATTCTTCGGTTGTACTGTAGCTGCTGCCGCCAATAAACCACAATTTATCTTTGAATACTACAGCAGGGCTGCCTGCGATCTTTATATCTATTTCCACCGGTATGATCTTACCATCCGGGTCGGTTACCGGGTCGGGATATACCAACACCTGTGTCCAGTTATTTATACCATTGTCTGATTGATATAAATAAACCTTCTTGTCTGTTTCATTGTATACAATACAATACAGGCTATTATTATAAGCATAAGTTTTTACAGGAGTCAGGTTATTCGCAAACATTATAAAAGTATGTACCTCCTGACCTTTAAAATATTCTACGTATAGCTCTTTACTAATGGTGGTTTGTTGGTCATCCGTATGAACTTTCAAAGAAAAATTACCGCTCTCGGCTAAAACCCGGTGGGTAAATTTAAATCCGGGTAAAGTAGCGGGTTGGTCCTCGGTGGGATAAATTTTTTCATGATCTGAATATACAGCGTAAGTAAACCCTGATCCTTTGATCTCCCCGGATAATGTTATTATATCTCCATTTATAATAAAATATTTATCGCTTTTAAAAGAGGTGATCAAAGGTTTATCGGCATGCTGGCACAGGATACTTGCTTCCTTATCCATGCCCGTCTTCTTTGTTATTAATTTACATTTATAGTTCCCGGGAGTGCCGGTGATCTTAAAATTCTTTAATTTCAGAATGTATTCATTTCTTGTTTTTGTTATCACCGAATAATACAGGTCCTTCTTTGTAATGTTCCTATCAGTAGGGTCCAGTGCCACATTCCCCCAATCGGCATCGCTGATAACTTTTGGATTGGCAGCATGCTCGGAAGATTCAACTGATGTAGTGGCAGCAATCCTGTTTGTAAATCCCGGGCTGTTAAAATCGATCATGAAAGATGGCAAAACAGCACTATCCACTTTAATATAAATGTACAGATCAATGCCTGCACCGGTTTGTGTGCTTATGCTATCTGAAAATGTCGTCCCATCCGTACTGATGCCAAAAATGGGCAGGGATTGATCTGAAATATTATTGGTTATGTTCATATAGCAGGTTATTTTTTATGTTTTGTTTTTGGGAATGAGTTTAAGCCAGCCTTCTGTAAGGTGGAGGGGATCATAGGTTAATATATTCGTGGAGCCGGGATTTAGTTTTTCCTCGTCACGTATATTACCGGTATCATTGTTCGATATCCATACCCATTCTTTGTCTTTTATTTCTTTTAGCGGCAGATCCGTTCTTTTTGTTGTTGTCAATACAGGGTTTACCAGGAAACTAAAGTTAATTTTTTCCATGATCCGGGAAATACCGAAAACAGGTAACTCATACTGTGCGGTCGGTAAAAAACCCGAAGCAACATTTATACTGAGCCGTGGATCAATAAGCAAGACCAATGGTTGTGCCGGAGCTGCACCTGTATCACTGCCAATGGTTACAGGAGGATTATTGCCTGATATGAAATAAGGGTTCCTGTTACTGTTTGAATATGCAAAAGCTGTATTGATCTGTTTATAATTATTATTTGTGAAAAAACCGATCAATCCATCCATATTATCTCCACTGTTTCCCAGGAATACCGGGAATTGTAATTGAGACAGCCCGCTGTCATCCCTTAATGAGATCCAGTCCCGCGGAGGCAATCCTTTTATTTCAAGCCGGCACGAAGCTTTGGCAATAGCTACAGGCATCCCTATCGGCAATTCCATGGACAGAAGCCTGAATTGAGATTTGGGTACACCTGTTTTGCTTTTATTATCTATGATTTCATACAATTCATTAAATGACTGTGCATCCGTTTTTATCAAAGAGGATACTACGTTTCTTAATGTTATATTCCTGATCTGGTTTAAAAATATATCCAGATCCGGGTTACTTTTTTGACCGGGCGGATAATTCCACCGAACATGCTGATCACCGGCAACTGTCTTCAGTTCACATAGTTCATTCCCATCTTTATCAAAAACCGTCAGGCTTTTATCAAGTTTATTAGGCAACAGCCAGCCGCATACGGGAGAAGTACCGGGATCAGAATCTGTTTCCCGCAGATCGTTATCAGCGCTTATCCAGTTAAATCTCAATCTTGCAGGATGAGCTAAACGGGGTGGTGCAACGATATATGATTCTTCCCCAATGGAAATATTTTGCATATTGGAAGAAACGGACAAACGGGTGACCCTTTTTTTATCACTGCTATTAACAACATCGAGTAGTCTCCCGAAAGAATCAATAATAAACAGGTTCCTTATTCTGAAATAGCCGCTGCGCACAGGAAAGAAATCCTTAGCTCCCGGCATCGGCCGCCATAGATACTGATCATCTACATCCAGGATAATATTATCAATAACACCGGAAATACCATCGGGGCTACCGGAAACGGGGGGAAGCTGCAAACCTGATTCAAGCGTAACGAAATTATTGTTCAGGCCACTTAAAATTTGTGACATCGGCCGGAATAAATAAGAAATTTTTTCCAATGCCGGTATGCTGCTGAAAATATCATTTACTTTTCCGGTAAGACCTGAGGATAAGGGAATACGGCCACGGTAAGTATTTGCATTTTCATTGGAAGCCGGAAATCCGGTCTTGCTATTCCTGTAATCCTCGCTGTGGAAATCGTATTTCCAATCAGCAAAAATTTTTTCTGTTGTTAATGTATCATAAGAAGATAACCATTCTATTTCCCACTCCGCATACAAAGGGTTCCATGGCTGTGTCCATTTTACAGATGCAAATGAGGGGGGCGCCAGTGCATTGTTGAAAACAGGATGAGCCGGATCTGCCAGTTTATTTTGGATGCTTCTTTCCAGGTCGGCTATTCTCTGGTCTGAAGAAACACCGCCTATATTGATGGAGGCTACGATCGCCTTCAAGTGATTGATAGCGGGATCAAGCAGCATTGCTTCCTTAATAATAAGGATAGCCTCCCCGGGAATACTGCTGTTATTTAATAGCGGGGCATTCAAATAAGAATCCAATCCTTTATCATTGCCTGATACAGCCGGGATGATAACAGTAGCCGGCGGATCAATATCCGGGTAAGGATAAGTGATCATTTTAATTACCTGGTCGTGAAACCTGCATGCCAGGTTACCTTTTTCATCAAAAGCCATCAGGGGTTTCAATCCATCCATAACGATGGCCGGTTCGTTAGGCAGATAATACGGCGGCATCCGGCTTTCTTTTAGTTCGTAATTGAGCGAAGGATATTTTTCTAATTCATTATTGAGTTCGGTTTTCTTTTTTTCAATGGCAAGCTTACCGGCTTCTTTAAAACCGGAAGCGAACGTTCCATCCGGTGAGGCAGGTATGGTTTTATAAGCCTGTAGCTTATTTTTAATTTTTTCCATCTCTGCATTTACTTTTTGAGCGATGCCGGTCTTCTTCTCTTCATCGGGACCATCCTGTGTATTTAACCATGCTTTAATATACCAGGCGGCATATAATTCTTCCTGGAGCGAGTATAATATTTCAACATCTTTATTATACTTGTATTGCAGCGCATTAAGCTCAGCCAATAATGCTGAGATCTTTCCGGGAAAGGGAAGATATGGAGGCGTATTATTTTCGTTGCCGGCATTTTCAGGGCCTGCTTGTTTTTCTTTATTTTCCACTATCCATACTATACCGCCATTTTCAGCATGGAATTCATTATTGTGTATTTGTCTTTTTAAAACATCGCGGCCTTTTTTACTATTTCCATGCTCTGTGACCAGTTTATACTGGTAAGATGCAAGCAAGGGATCAAAAGCTTCTTTCAGTACCTGGTCCTTACCTGCAATATTATTTATCATCAGGGGTGCGAGGGCTTCAGCAGAAGAGTTACCTATGCCGATATTTATATTACTTACAACTGGCGTATCCCATATAAGTGCTGGATTTTCGCCGCAGGGAACCTGTTGTATCATTGCATGACATAGAACAGATACAGGCAGGTTAATATCACCGGTAGCGCCGGGATCTGTTATTTCCCATCCAAGTTCTTTTATTTTCTCCAGCCATTTTTTAGCGTCGGCAACTGATAAGATATCATCCTTAGGATCGGCATACCATCCCGATACAGTATAACTGCAATGATCTGCCTTGACAGGTGTCGTGATGAGGTCATCATGAAAACCAAATATGCCTTCACAGGAAGAGTAAAAGGCAGCATATCCCGGGTCTCCGGGAGCTACAATAGTCAGTTTGATCCGTGATGCAGCCGTTTCCTTCCAACCTGCAGCATCACTGACTTTGCCGATCTTTACAGTCTTTAAAGAATCTGCCGGAGAAAGAGGCGCTGTAGCACTTTTTTTATTAGCTAATAAATAATTGGGAGTATCCCCGGGTTCGGCGACATGATCGCTTTCAATGATCCAGTGCCTGGTATATATTTTAGGATTCCCGGCCTGCCCGGTATCCTTCTCAACATGTGTCCGTGTTATGAGCCACCTGTTTGGCACTAAAGGAAATTCTGGTGCGGGGGCTTTTTCGTTCTGTATACCATGCCGGAATGCTTTGGGAAGTGTCCAGTGCAGATGAATGCCTTTCGATGGTCCGAATGTTTTATCAATGATGCCGCAGGGATCTGCTTCAAGATATCTTCCAAGAAAGGCGCATGTTTCCGGGTTATTGAAGTTATCATAAACGGGTGTGATATCTTTCCAGAACAGGCCGGGAACAACGCCGGTAAAAACCATGGCCCGTAAACTCATTGGCACTAACAATTTATTAGTGGTATCCAACTTTCCGTCGGTGGCTATTTTATCGTACCAGTTATTTTCTTGTGCGGGCATACTTTATTTTTTATTTACCCCAATAGAGTTCTATTGTGTCTTTGATCGGTTTCGATAACATTTCTATCGCAAATTCTGCAGACGTGAATTTGTTTGCCGGTGTTTTCAGCATACTCACTAACCCGTTGCCGTCATTTATGTTAAGCACTCTCCTTTTTTTATCTCCTCTCATTGGTATATCTATAGTTTTATTATCTTTCTGCACGGTGAATTTGCCTGTATCATAATCTCCACCCACACCGAAATGAAGATTTTCAGATGGCTGAGTTATCGTTACTTCAGTAATGATGCCTTCGCACAGGCAAAACAATGTGTCAGGAGCTATGGTTTCCATCCGTACCAGGTTCAACAGGCGTTTAGGAGTTTTATCATCTATACTATCTATTCCCCATGCCTGTACTTCCAAACCTTTCCACCCGCTTACCAAACCGGAGCGAAATAAAAACCCCGTGTATCTCCAGTTTGATTGCGCATTGGTAGGAACTGCAGGATCTGTAAGATTAATTACATTCATCCCTTTCTCTTTCATCCTCTTAATTATTTCTCCTTCTATTTCACCCGGTTTATAGCTGCCAAAAAGTTGTTTTTTAAATCTTTCGATCAGTTCCATCCGGAAGACCTCGGCAGCATAATTTCCTTCCATTGCTTTTGAAAGTAACAAAAGCATATCAGCCGGTTCACATACACTGACGGCGCCATTAAGCAGGCATTGCACCCACACAGGATCCAGCCAGAAAAATTTGAGTGCACCACATTCTTCGGGTTCATTTTGACCGGTGCCTGAATCTTTTTTGTATTTAGGCAAATATTTTTCACCGGGAACGAGGTAATAATAAGGTACATCCTTTAACAGGGAAAGCTGTCCCAGGAAAGTCTTTACTTCATTAGGGATATCAGGCTCATGGTCCCTTTTGTTAAAGCCGGGTTCCCTGGTCTTATCATCCAGGGCCTTAAATAAATCGTAGAATGTATCGCTCATAAATAGTATTATTAAGACGGGATCAGGTGCCCGGCAGTTTTTGACCCCATAGTTCCAAAATAAAATTTTTCATTACCTCATCAGACTCCACTTTATTAAGTATCTCTACTAATTCCGGTTTAGCATCATCACCGGCTGTATGGTCTTTACCCGGAAAGATCATGTTGAACTTATTATGCAATAATTCCTGTGCGATGGATACCCAGTAATTATTTTCATAGTCTCCTTTCCAGTTTTTTAATGCAGTGATATAGTTTTTTTCTTTCAGCGCCATCAATCTTCCCAATTGCCATGCGGCCGAATAAGAAACATCAAACATGTTTGTTGAACGATCGTAACGCAAGGCAGTATCTGCATTGGGAAATTGATTTATGGAAGGCTTTATAATATTAACAGGCGTCAGCGGACCCCTGTACCACACAACATTTTTTGTTCCGTTACGAAACCCCATATTGAGCGGTGTAAAGCCTGCCTGAAGTGCTTTTTTCATTGTATCATCCGGGATCACGTCTTTGTCTGCATCTATTTTCAAAGGCCGGATGTTCTTATTCAGGGCATCGATCAGTTTTCCAAAATCAAGGCCGTCGGCTTTGAAATTCCAGCTATGCAATACAACCAGCCTGATATTTTTAACCTGGTTCTCCGGGTTAACCAGGTTTGCTTTTGTTATATCATGACCTTCCAAAGAAACAAGGAAAACCATATTATTTTTTCCCTTTGATGGAATACGGTTTGCAATGAGTACCGAGAACCATCCTTTTGCATTTATACCTGCAATTTCTTTATTGCCGGAATCCACTTGCCGGGCATGCGTGAGATAAGGCATTTCGTCTTCATAGGGAACCACATCAGCATAAAGTTTAAAAGGTATGTCCATCACTTTATACTTCGGCACTTTGGCATCATCCTCTAACTTCTGCTCAGCTTTTTCCCATGGTTCCAGGTTGAGACCAGGGATGATAGTATTGGGAGCAGCGGTTTTATTGAAAATATCTTTTAAAGGAATATTTTTTACCTCGATCTTATTGCTGTTTATTTCATCCTCATCCAGCACCAGCAAGGTCATCCACGGTGTGCTGTTTGAGTTATTATTCCTGGCTCTTTCCCAGGGCAATGTTTTCCTGTTGAAAACAATATGCGGCAATGAATAGAAATAACTTCCGGTAGAACCGGCTGCCGGGTAAACATTATAAATATCCGAGAGGTCCAGTGTAAACCGCGGAGCCGACACATGAAACGTTGTACTGTTATTTAAAAAATCAGATGGCTGACCGTTTTTTTTATCGGCGGGTATATTTACGCTTTGGGTTGCATTTAAAATATATTCGCCTGCCACCAATGGTGGTGGTGCAGCTTCCAGGAATTTGATCTCGCCGGGTTTTATTTTATCTGATTCATTTACCATTTATTATTAATTGAACATTTTTAAATTTTAGTGTCAACGCTTGCATGATAAACAAGGCCGAAGAACTCCGGCATTTCACTATCAATAACATCGTTTTGTTTATAAATATCAAATCCGGAAGCCGACAAAGATTCAAGGAGACTGGTCTTTGTCCTTTTACTTTTATCTATATCTTTAAATAGCTCCTTATTGCTCGGATATTGGTTGAGAGCGTCGGCGTTAACGAGATACGGTATGCCAATGGTGTCGGTGGGTTTCAGGATAATGGGTGAAAAATCAAGGATGTTTTTCAATATGACCTGCGGTGTGCTTAGCGGATCGAATGTATGAAACTGTAAACCGGTCAATGCATTTGAGATCACTTTCGTTTCGGGTACGGGACCCTGGTAATTGACCGGGTCAATTCCCCATAATGCATCAGCAACACCTTTTGCATTGCAAACAATGGCCATGGGCTGAATATTGTTTCCGGATGACCCTTTTCTTTCAACCCATGCCGTCATCGTGCTGGAGAGAGTATGCATTCCCATCGGCTTTATACCCAGTTTACCGGAACGATCAGAATAGGTGCCCGGTAATATATTATCGGCCTTTTCCATCATGGTATCTGCAGCTATCTCTGTTCCATCACCGGTTATTGTATCTTTTTTAATTTTTAATGTTGTGGTCGGGATAAATGATTCTGCACAAATAACAAGTTCGTAAGGATTCACAATAGAAATGGTTTCTTCTTTGCCGCTTTCATTAGTAAACTTATAGACTTTAATGATGCCATTAATAATACGGGTGTCTATCGGGTTAATCTCTGCCTGGTCTTTTTTCTTTGGTATAAAAGATCCCGAAAACTTATCCCATAATAAATAAGGAGGCAATTCCCTGCTGGATGAACCGAAAGGAATGGTAAAGGAGAAAATGCTCCAGTCCACGTATATCTCCCCGGCAAAAGGCGGACCCCAGATATGCAACTCCACGGTCATTTCTATTTTGAAATAGATACGTATGAACCATATTTTTATCCGGGCCTCTATTCTTATCTGCACTCCTGCATCAAGGTTGTAATGAAAGGGAGCCCAATAGATGATCATATCCGCCCATACAGTTAATGATGCGCTGAGAAAAGAGATATTGTATACTATTTCCCAACGGCCACCGGCCATAATAGCTGTTGGTGTAAGGGCAAAATACATTTCACCCCTGATAGAAGTTGCGTCGTTAACTTTCCAGTTTAGCGCAAGCCTGTTAACAGAAGGATAATGTGCAGGTTTATTGAATTTTGGATGATATCCCCCTAACGTAATAACAAAGTCACCTTCATGCTTGCCGGATATCCATGTATAAAATGCAAATCCTCCGGAAAGTACACAGTCTTTATTGAATATATATGAATTGGGGGTGATGATCGCATCCACTGCTATCACATCGCTGTCTTCTCCAAAACGTGCCATTACCGCCAGTTCTACATATGCGATGGTAACTCCTTCGCCGGGAAATTTAAGAACAGCAAGACCCAGGATCGTAAATTCTAATTTATTGCCAAACTGGATAATGAGCAATATAAATGCATCGATGATCTTAAAAGAAGTGAACCTGATACCCACTGCCAGCCAATAGTCGCCGGGTGAAACAGGTATTACTTTTTTATTGATAAGATCGGCGAGGACTTCATTGATGTCTTTCTTACCCGGATTTAAAGCCATAGCAACAAGAGGGAAATCCTTTACCTCTTCTATTTTTGGCTGAAGAACTTTCCGGTTATATCCAAAACCTGCGGCTATACCGGTAATAAAGAAAAATGCGGGACCTCCGATCGGTCCCATATAAACTGCATAGATAAAAAATGAAATATTGCCGTCAGTTGTTTTTGCAAATGAGCCAATGCCGGCAATACTAAACTTTGATGTGGTGATCTGTGCGGATCCATAGAATTCATATGCTATATCACCTGTTGAAGGTTCGACTTTAATGAACATCCCGCTTATTTTAAGCGGGCCTTTTTTGACCGCCAGGCCCAGCCCGGAAAGTTTGAATTCAGGTTTTATATTATCTCCTTTTATCAGTTTGCCGGGAAGAAATGAAAGACCAAGGCCTTCTACACTAAATACCAATGCGGATATTCCCAGTTCGCCGGTAAATAATAATGATATCTTACTATCGGCATAGGAGAAACCAATTTTGCTGATATGCAACGGACCGAATTTCTTGTCCAGGTTGATCCACTTTATAGCAGACTTAAGCGGTGCGGTGTCAGCTTTTACAGGAGCAGTTAACATACCATTCGAATCTGCTTTCTTGTTATCTACTGGTAACGTAAGGGTGAATGGCTTCTGTTCCTTTGAATAAATAAGTTCGCCGATAAAATTAAACCCGGCCTCATAGTTTTTTTTCTGATCTCCTGCTGCAATTGTTTTGGAAGGCAATCCTGTTAATTCATCATCCACATCTACCAGCCGTGGGATCAAATAATCACCCTTTACCGATGTATAAATAAATCCCACATTAGTTATGGTAACATCCCCCAACTGTTCGCCTACCATGGGTAAACCTGCCAGGCTGGTAAGGTCTGTTTGAATACCAAAAGCATAATGGCTTTCTGTTTTAGCGTCACCTTCGCCTGAAGCGGGAGTATATTGAAAAATGAATTGGATCTCCTTCCCGCTAAATTCTGTTAATGCTATAAAATTAACTTCACCCGTGCTGTTTGCGAATGAAACATAAATATCTTTTAACCTGATATCAGGCAAAAAATCGCCTGGTATTTCATTGTCGATCTTTAAACCGATTTTTTGTAAAAGCTCGTATAAGATATCGGTAAGTCTTAGATTTAAACCCAATGTTTTACCTGCAAAAACAAGGGGGTCTTTCAATTTTTCGGGAAGATCGCCGGTTGCAATATTATCAGCCTCCAATACGATATTCGTACCGAGTAAAGAGAAGTTTAATAAAAATTTTACCGTCAAAGACATTTTCCAAATAATTGTTTTATACAGGTATTTCCCCGGGGCACTTCATGTCATCCTTAAGAAACCTGATCCCGGCCTGGAATGATAACCCAAGACCAATTTTCACATTACCGCTATTTGATCCCCATACTAATCCTCCGTCCATTTCGGGAAAAGGAATCGATAATTTCACTCTCCCGCTGCAAGTGACAGATAAATATGAAACAGCTATTTTATCAGACCCGATCATATTGGCCGGAGTATAGCAAATACGAAATAGCTTTTCAGTTTCTTCATCTGGTTTTAAAAGATCGATCATTGAATTTAAAGTTGCTATACGGGGGTTCTCCGGACCAGGCAACTGCATCTCAAAACCAGTATCCGTATCAACAGCTATTTGCTTTGCATTACTGCAACTGCTATCCGCCATCTCTGATTGGAAGAGAAATTCTTCTGAATTATTGTTTCCTGTTTTTCGTGAAATTGAAAGTTGCATGGCATGGCTGTCTGTTGACCAAATAGTTGATCATGTGAATCAATAAATCCGCACTGCCGGGAGACCTTTTAGTACGGTTTATGATAAATCAAACTGTTTTTCAACTACCGCTCCCAGCCCCAGGCTATTTATGGCAATTACATTGGTGACCTCGCCAGGGATGGAAAGCTTATCATAAAATACTTTTGTAAGAATAACCCTGACCTTGAAACCAAAACTTAATGTTCCCTGTGCCTTTGAGGTTTCATCTTTTGGGTCTTTCTTACTATTTGATGTAGTAAAGAACAGGTCCCACAGTTCAATATTAATACCTTCTGTTGCGCCGGCCACTTCAGTAAAAAAACCGTTCAATGCCGTTACCCCGGCAGCTCCAACTTTGTCTTTTACAGAATTAATAAAATCCGTTACTGATACGGTAATGACCTTCCCTTTTTCCATTTTGAAAGACAGGTTCAGCATCATGTCTTTTAGCTGGTTTGCTATTTTGTCTGTGGCGACCGCTACATCTGCTTTGGTAGGTATTTTTTCGGTTTCCAGGATCAGGTGATGCCCTCCGATGGTAAGGGCAATAGACAAATAATTAATTTGTGTTGTTGTTGCCATTTTTTCAGATTTTAGTTTGTTAGTGTTAAGAAATATGTATTATAAAACATTTGTATCCAAGGCTTGTAATTACTCCGGTAAGTCTTGTGGTGATTATATAGAAATGTAAGTTGATAATTCCAGGTCTTAATTTTACTCAGCTGTTAGTTATCGTACGATGACATTACTCCAGGCAGATCCTGCCTTGCAAAAATTGTTAGTGCTACTTGATCAGGGGTAGTATTGTAATAGGGGGAGGAATAAGATTATGTTGCGAAATTATTAGTAAGGTATGTGTTTTTTGGAAATAACAAATAAATTATTTAGCTGATGGCAACTGTTCTGCAGACCGAAAGATGTAGCCAAAATTTCAGCAGATGACATGATTTTAAAAAAATGACTGACATACTCTTTACCTGCAATTTGAATTCAATGGGTTGCCAAAATCAATTTATTTGTTTCCAAAAAATACCTATCTTAGAAAAATCATTACCAAAAAAATTTATCCCCTCCCTATCATTACTTCCCCTGGTTAGTTAGCACATAGGACTTTTATGAAGTAAAAGGTCTGAAGTTTGGTCTTTATATTGAAAACCAGATAATGTATTCATTAATGTTAACTAAATAAACCATCATGAAAAAAACAACTGCCATTTTATTCCTGCTTTCCGCAGCAGCCTTAATATCCATTTATGTTGGATGCGGGGAATCAAAAACCAAACCTAAGGACGGCGGACTGCATTCGCAACAACCGTCCCGGTTACCAGCTAATGTCCTCCAATCCTGCACGCTGACCCAAGCTCATTTTAATAGCTGGTTTGCCAGCGGCACGGCTTCCGAAAACGGACTGGTTGTTCCGGCCAACAGTGTTCTTTTTCCCCATAACAACAATTGCGATTTCTATCAATGGTCCTGGCAAATGTTTGCCTGGATGACCTCTCCTGTTTCGGGTAAATACACAGCTGGAAACACCGTGATAGAATCGACAATATTTTATACTGTATCGCCACCGCAGGATGCACAAGGCGATCGTACTTTAATTCCGCATAAACCCGGTACGCCCCTCCGGGCCACAAGTAGTATCCCACAATTAGGTCCTAACAGACTACCGTTGATCCGGGATAAAGCGGGAAACTTAATTGAAGTGGAGCAACAGGCAACCGGTGTAAAGCCTATGCTGCTGAAAGGAACACAAAAAGTAGCGATAAGCAGTGTTGATATGGATGCTTCAGGAAAACCTGTTTTCAAAGACGAGGCGGGGAAGATCATTGATAATCCAAAAGCCGTTATTACACATAAGGCCGATCCGGATGATATTGCACAGGAATTTAAAACAAGTTCCGGAAAATCTGTATTCATTAATGCAGAGGGTAAAATTATTGAAACAGAGGTTGGCCAGGCAGGAGGAGGTAATGCCCTGATGGCGCAGAACGGTTCGGTGCTTTATTATATCACCATGGTCAACGATGTATTTGCATTTTATCTTAGCGGAGTAAAGAATGGGGTGTTAGCAGATTCCTCACAATTTCCTATCACAGCTGCACAAAGAGACAATATTTGTGCTTATGCAAGAGCAAATGGCGCTACCCTGCCGGATTCAAATGCCCTTGCCATGGAAATTAAAACATCCTGGATAGAAGCTTCAAAACTACCCGATCCGCAGAACTACATAACGATCGATGCTATTATTCCTACTTATAAAAATTCGGGTGATACCCTTTGGGTTCCCAATGGAGAAAAAACAGAAAAACTTGCTTTATTGGGTTTCCATGTAGTGGGTAGTGTGGCCGGTCATCCTGAAATGGTTTGGGCAACATTCGAACATAACAGGAATACACCTAATGATGCCTATCAATACCTCAATTCCGATAGCACTCTTGTCACTCAACCAGCAGACTCGGGTGGTAATTGGACACTCAGTGCGAACGCCCCTGTTTCCAATCCGAATGTTCATTATTTTAAAGCAAGCGGGGATACACTTAAAGCCTATTCCGGGTATACCATCAGCCCCAGCAACAGTTCCCTGGTATTTACATGGGGCACCCAGGCTAACGTATCTCCCAATGCAGAAGATGGCTCTTCGGCTGCATCCAACAGCGAAATAATTTCCATTAATAATACCGTATTGAATTTCCTGGTTGGCAATGATGTCCGGAAGAATTATATGCTGATCGGCGCCACCTGGACATTTGGTGGTACTGCTCCAAACGGGAAGAGTTATTCATATGATCCCAGTCATACAAACGGTGATGCCATTGGCACCAGCCTGCTGGCCAATAGTACCATGGAAACTTATTTCCAGAGAGATTCTACCAGTTGTTTTTACTGTCATAATGATAACAACGGTTTGTTACCCGCTGACCTGAGTCATGTATATCCAGGTATTCTGCCTTTGTTCAAGACCATGACCGAAGCAAATAAACCGAAGTAAATAATTAATTTTTCAGATGAGGGCATACTTTTTATAAGTGTGCCCTCCGTTTTTATATTAATCAAACAATGCAACGACCGATGTGATCCGGCCATTGACCATTACTTTTTTTAATTGCATTCTTTACACTTCATTATTTAATTACAATAATTCCAGGTATGATATTAGCATATACACATTCCTTTTTTCCGTAACGGCTTTATTCAGAAAACTGAATACCGGGTTTTTGGTATTATCGACTGTCAGGGTCCATCCTGTATTAGCATCGCCCGTAAAAGATAAATTCTGAGTTGCCACAATCAGCTTGTTCTTTTTTAGGTCTATGCTGCAGAATGTTGCCGATATAGCATCTTCCATGCCCAGCGGCCTGGTCCAATATGGAAAATTATTATTATCAACACTTAGGGTCAGCTTCCTGTTTGGAACAACCGCTTCCGATTTGAATAATTGCCATGCATTTGCAAATTCATTGGGGACATTAAATAATTGCAACAAATTTCCTTCTGAAGTTTGTAAAATGTCCTCTTCAACATGATCAGTAGCAGCAGTTTTCAAATGCCCGGCTTCCCGGCAGGTATACCTGATATGGAAAACCACATCTGCGATGGTTTCAAAATCAAACTGTGGTATGGCATTGGGGATCTCTATTTTCCAACGGCTGATAGCGCCAGCCCCTTCAAAAGGAAGGTACCGCTCATCCCGTAAATTGGTTTCAAATAATCCGCTGTCATTTTGAGCAGTACTTGTGACCATTGATTGAATGGCACCATTAAAGTCGCGGAAACGGGTGTCTTCCGTTCCTGATCTCTTATAATCATCACCTCTCAATGAAGAAACCCGGATGCTGCTTTGCAGCAATGATAGTTTTGCATGAATCGTTGTAAATGGCCCGGTAATACATGGAATCGAAATGGCCACGGTTTTGATACGCCTGTTAAATTGACCCGGACTATCCAGATCATACAGCCATTCGGGCAGGTCAATCTCGCAAGAACCTGTGGCTTTCAGCTTTAAAAGAGCCATTGGGTCTAACTTTTGGATAGAAACATGTTTGGTGAGTTCATATTCCCGCTTATTATTTTCATGATAAGCCATTTCCAAACGCTTCAGGTCCATGTACAATGATTCGCCGGCAAGCAAACCTTTGCGGGCACTGTCCCAATATCCAAATTTTATCAGGTCCAGGTCGTCAAACTCTTTTCGCATGAGCTCATATTTTAAGGTTAGCTCACTTTTTTTGGCTATATCATAAGCAAATTGATAACATGCAAAATAGATCTTCGAAATTTCACCCTGCATCCATGTGTATAGTTCTTCATTGGTGAATTTATCCTGCAGGAAAGCCTGAATGGCTTCAGTTTGTTCTATTTGTTTAAGCTGATTTTGGTATTCCTTCCTTGTGATTTGTTCCCTGATGAGCGAGGAAATGATTTGCCGGCCATACTGCATCAATTCATCTGTAGCTGTATTAGCCTGCAAAACATAATCTTCCGCTCTGCGGTAATATCCAGCCATTTTAGAAGCTCTTTCTGCACTGGTAAGAAAAGCCGCCGCTGCTTTTTGGGCGATCTCGGCTCCCCCATCAGCAAGTCCTTTGAGTTCAACGCCTCCAAAAGTTACTGCAGCCCCGACACCTACTGGTGTGGCATGCGCATTAAATTGCGGAATTAATGCCACTATGGGAGATACTAATTTCAATACCGAAGAAAGCGTACTGAATGTATCATAAGTAGGCAGGAAAATATTCAATTCAGCATTTTCGTTTTTATTTAGCGGCAAAGTTTTTCCGAGTTGTCCTCCAAAAATCCCGGTTACAATATTTCCGGCAAACTCCATCAAACCTCCTACCGATGTTTCTTTACGGTAATCTTCTTTGGGTAATTCAGCAGCATATTGTCCAATAAACTGAGCATATACTTCATCGAAAACTTCTTCGCTGAGTTCAGTTCTTGCTAACTCAACCGTTTTGAGTTTATCAATGTCCGAATCACTGGACCCCAGTATCTTTTTATAGTGCCTGTATCTTTCAAAAGCAGTAGCCCTGCTGCGAAGTAATGCTTCTGTTGCGGCTTCCGACTCTTTCCATTGTAAAAACTTTACATCCTGCATAAGTTTTGAAATGTTCAATTCATGTTGTTGGCGCAAAAGTGACAGGCTTTCTGCATCTTTTTTCTCCAGCGCTGAAAGCAAAGCAGCACCTAATGATTTGACTTCAGCACATATTTCCAAGGCTTTTTGAAGTAAAAGCGGCCCACGAACAGTAGACAATGGCTGATTAATGTTATTAACGATGCTTCCAATATCCAGGCCAGCGGCAACTGCTTTTACCAGCATGCCCGGGTCAATCGGGGGATCAAATAAAGGTAACTGGCGAACGATTCCTTCAATATTCATGCAATGCCTTATTTTGAACAACCGGTCGGCCACTGTATCCCAGTAACCTAGGAGTTTGTCATTTTGAGGAATGCAGAAATATAATGACCTGCCAATACCGAATGCCGCTGCGGTTGCCCCTTCATCTACTCCGCTGCCCGTTGTTGGACTTGTATTAAAAGGAAAATCATTTTCAATGCTAATTAATGCATTTCCAAATGCATCAATACCGATGTCTTTCAACTGCCTGTAAGTTTTAGCTGTTCGTTTTCCCCTTGGTGGAATCTTCTGCGGCTTTGGTCCAAGAATGTTGGCTGCCAGAACATATATCTGTGTGGCTTCATTAAGAGATTCAATGGTATCCTGGCGGAAAAGATTATCGCCCCAGGCAATTAAATTGTCCAGGTATTTCATGACAACATTCAACTGGTAAGCCAGATAGCGGGTTCTTGCAATTACATGAGGTTGAAAAGGTTTATTGCGCCATGCCTGGATACTTTTTTCCATCCTTGTTTTCAATACATTGTCATCCCCTTTAGACATTTCAGTAAGCAACTCCTGGATAAATTCAGTTCTTGTTTCGTTTCTAAAACGAAGGAACTTCCAGAATCGCTGTGGTGATGGGATATCTACTTCATTACAGGTTGGATCAAATATAAAATGAAACCATTTTTGTGCTTCGGCAAAACGCTGGTTTTTACTTAAATGAACTGCTACAGTAAGTGGTGCATGAAAGAAAAGCTCCCAATTGTAAATTGAATAAGGCCCGTCATCACTTTCGTCAATTTCTTCCTTTGGAAATGGAGAAAAGGCGAAGGGCCCGAATGTATACCAGTCAGTAAGGTCCCGGGCCAGGCCGGCATGATACCTGGCATCAAGTAAAGCAGGTAACCCATCACGGTTAAGCGTTTCGATCAACTCATCTGTGTAGGGATGATAATGCGTAGAAAACCTGTATGCGATATTCCGCCTTGGTCTTTTTTCTATAACCCAGCCTTTATATTTTTCTGAAACAGCAGTAATTCGTACTGAAGTATTATGGAAATTCGTTTTACTTGCCATGATAATTAATGTTTAAAAGGTTTTTACTGTTTTTTCAAAAGATGAAATATTCTTGCCGTCAGTTCCAAATTCAACTCCTGCAAAATTGAAAGTTTGTGTGGTGGCAAGCATTTTTGTATAATTTAAATTGATATCAACAGCATTCCGGTTCCATTCCCAGGGGTTGCTGACAATATCGCCTTTATTGATGATCTCTTCCGGCGGCCATCCTTTAACAGGTTTTTCAACCAAAACAGGGATGTCTTTCAAAAGAGATATTTCTATAAGCGGGTAATAGTCATCATATCGCCAAATTGGATAAAAGACATCCTCATCGGGTTTTATAAAAAAAGTGCTGTGTTCATCTGCATAAGAAATAGGGGCTTCAACTTGGTTTTCAACGGGATGCCATGTAGGTAAAATGGAAAACCCATTTGTCAGCATAACTTTCTTTGTCAATACATTTTCCGTTACCTCAGTTTTGCTCGCACCAAATGGTTGTTTTACATTTACCCTGAAGTTTTTATCCGGCATTAAAAAATTAGTATTGGAGAAAGCTACAGGCTGCGGCGTTCCTGAATAAGGATTGAAAAATGTTACAGCCAAATTGTCTCTTACTTTGTTGTAAAGAATGGTATCATCAATATATTCCAGGTATGGAGCAGCATTTTTTGAAGTAAATGTGAATACGCCATTTGCTTTTGTATCTGCGCCTGCACCACTCCCCCTGTAACGAATGTAGAAAACCACCCGCTCCCTGAATTTACCAGCAGGGTTTTCAACTTTCTCTTTTCTGCCGTAAACCAGCAAAGCATTGCTGTCGAAACCACCCAGGTTATTTACAATCATCGGTCTTTTCAAGTCCGTTGATTTAGGTGAGGTCCATTTCCCTTTATAGTATTCGCCCCAACACATATTGATCTCTATATTTTTCCTGGCATTGGTACTCAATGTCTCATTTCTCATACCTTCTGCTGATTTTGTGTTTGCTACCTGAGATGGTTTTTCAAAAATATTTAACCAAAAAACAAACAACCGTTTTCTCCAGATGATTGGGAATATATGCTCACCTTCTATGTTCAAGCTTACTTTTTCCCAGGGAGTCCAGTACCCATATTCATATCTGCGGTAGTAATATTGCCGGGTGTTGCCATTGGTACGTCCAAACACATGTAAAATATCGTCGTCCTGGTTATTTTGTTCATTCTCTTCAAGATACATGCCTACCATTTCGAGTTTGGCAATATCATCGAGCTTTTTCAAATAATTCAGGAATGCAAGTTCTGCCGATTCGTCTGTGATTTCGCCCTGAAGCAATTCGCCTTCCAGCTCTTTGAAAAGTGATGATTTGTTGTCTCTCAATTCCGGCTCCAGCCAGTTTTCCGGGTATAAAAACACTTTCCTGTTCGCCTCCCAAACCCTGTATCGTTTCATCCAGGCCCATTGTTCTGTTCGTATAGAAGCGGGATCTATTAAAGGTTCCAGATTTAATAAACAGCGTTGTATAAATAACTGAACCGTAGATAATGCCAGCCGGATCCGGGATGTTTTCATACAAGCATCCATTTCTACATCAATCAGGAAATATTCATATAGTTTGTCGGAATTCACAATTTCAGGGGACGGTCTCATATATTGAAGTATGTAACTGACCAGGGCATCCCTCAGTAAATTGCGAACCGGATCGCTTACTGTCTGCATGGTTTCGAGCCAGGCCGCTTCTGTAACATTCATTTTTACCGTATCTTTTATACTTGCTACAAGGGCATAGGATGGATCATTAGTAACCCAACTTTCTACCAATACTGCAGAATAACCAATCTCTGAGATGATATTCATTATCCCTATTATTTTCTTTAACCCACTTAGTTTTGAAAGGTCTGCCCTGTTAATTGCAAAATGAGTAAGTACTTCAGTAAGATCGGCTTCCTTCCACATGTTGAAGCTTTCCAATAATAACTGACCCTGTACGTTTCTTACAGACGGATCTTTTAAAACCTGCACCCAGGTATTGTCTTCAGGTTCATTTTCTTTTTTAATCCGGTTGAAATAAGAAAGAAGCCAGATCTTTTCCCAAAGGGCTATGAGGTTAACGCCGGAAATCGTACCATCTGTGTCTAAATCATTTAAAAAGTCCTTTGTCTCTGAATTGGTTGAAGCAAAATAATCCAGTTCTCCGGCAGTAAACTTGAATAGATTTTGCAGTTGCGAAGCTTTGGAAAGCCGGATCAATGAGGTTTTGGCGAAACTTACTTTGTCATTTACATACATAGCACTATCCGGTATAATAGCTTTGGCAATTCCTTTCGTTCGCCACCAGATATTTGCAAGTTTAGTTGCAGGCAATGCAGCAATAGTCAGTTCCAACAACTGAATTACGCCTGCTTTCAAAGATACAGGTGCAGCATTTTTCACTTCCAGGCTGGCGCCTACCGTAACATTGTTGATGATGATCTGTTCCTCAATCTTCAAAGTCACTATTGTGTTTTGGGGTGCAGAAATATAAAACAGGTATTCGTCTGTGGCGGGGATATCAATGTAGAAATGATAGACCTGATTCTGGTCAAACACTATTTTTTCTTCCAATTGCGTAAAATCAAATAAAACAGGTTTTGAAATATCCCCGGCAGACCTGATGATCTCTTTCCTGTCCGTCAAAACAGATACTGTATCAGGATCCGATTTCAAAATCCCGATTAATGCCTGCCGGAGAGCATTGTTTTTTAATTTGCTTTTTAATTCTGGTAAAATTAAATTGACCAGTTTTTGCGATTGCGCCGCGGGAGTCAACTCAAGTTTGACACTGTCATAAATGGTTTTCAGTTCAGGGAAATTAACTCCGAAAGCAAGGAGTTCTGTATTACTATTTGTGGCTATAAGGTTCAAAGCCGTTTTAAAATCAGCTATAAAAGTAACCAGGTCTCCCGCTGCGATTATTATGCCCATGTCTGCTAAAACCAATGCATCTGCAGCATTTTCGAGGGCAGTTTTCGCTGTAGCAGAAAGGACACCTGCATAGGTCAATTCTTTTTTGAACGGGTCAAAGCCAAGTTTTGGATCGGCCTGCAAAAGTGGTACAGGCAGGCTTTCCTCCACCGTTACAAATGGAGCCGCAAATGTTTTGGTGCCTAACAAAAGTCCAAAGAATGTATCCGTTGTACCGGCATCATACACCAGTAACATTTTACTTTTTGCAAAATTGAAATCTGCGTTATCCGGTGCAACGTTATTTTCTTTTTCAATTACATTGAGTGTGTCACGCAATATTTTTATGCTCTTCCGCAGGGATTCTTCTGTTGGTGTTAATTTACCATTCAGATCTGCATGATGCAGGATATATGCCAGGTCAACTACTTTCAGAGATTGTTCCTTGAGCTGTTGAACGATCATAATCAGTTTCAACAGTGAGGGTTCATTAGCTTCGAGGTCATTGGCCAGGGGATCTATACCCGTGATTGCTGAAAGTTGCTCCAGGTCCGGAATACTCAATTTCAATAATTTGGCGCATTCTTCTTGTCTGAAAGGCAATGATAATGTGGCATCCAGAATCAATAATAATTTGGAGAATTTCTTTTCGGAATACGATAAGTAATCTGCTATCTTTTTAAAATTTGCCAGCCTGTCGAAAAGCGTAACAAAGGTAGCATCGATATTGCCATCTGTGATCTGATCAGATGTAAGCGGAAGCATGGCTTTCATTAAATTATCCAAAGTGACCATGCTCCAGCCTGTTTTCCGCAGGACCCTTAAAAAACGATGGAATTTATAATAATCTGTTGAAGTCAGGCTGTTAGAACTGTTATCAGGCAATGCATACCTGAGTTCTACTTCGGCTAAATTGCACTCAACCGGCTCAGCACTTAGATCTGTGAGGGTAATAAGCCCCATGATCAATTGCCGGTTATTTCTTAACCAGGTTTTTACATCTCCTCCATAATCAGCCGGATCAATTCCGGGAGGAATAAGTGCATCTAATTGTCCATCGCTGAGGATGCCTGTATAAAACTTTTGCAAATCCACCAGGCTGATCTGTAGTTGTTGCAGTAACGGAACCAGCATATAGCCAGGGTTGATAAAATTGGTTTTTAATAATTCAAACAAATCCTCATAGCTAATTCCAACCGTTCGGCTGAATGTTTTTCCATTGGCAATGGCGGCATTTAACTGGGCAATGGTATTGCCCGGCGGCTGTCCAAAATATTCAGGGAGCGGTTTGAAAGCAACACTCGTGATGGTTTTATACTCATCTTCACTGAATCTTAAAGCTTCTTTCCTCGAAGACAATGCTGTGGAAAATACATTCAAAGCATCGGCCAGTGAAACACCCCACATCTGAAATAATTGCCGCAAGGTTTCCAAAGGCTGGTGAAAAGGAAGGTTATAAGGATACACTTTTGTTTTTAAAAGGTCATAGGCTGCTTCATTTACGAACTGAGGTTCTGCAAGCAATTCACTTTGTGTGATTTCTTCTGTAATATCATGCCCCTTCAGATTGATCAGGTTTCCGTTGAGAATATAGTATTCTAATATTTCATTTACAAGATCTATATAGGGCAAAGCCATATTGGTGTTTTCGCAGGTGAGTTGAATGTGCTGAATGTCAGGTCTTCTTCCCGGAAATTCTCCCCCATCTCCTAATAACACATCGATTGGATTGGATTCAGCATGTGGAATCTCTGATAAATCAATAAATTGTAACAATTCAACGAGGTAAGCGGCAGGGCTTAAGACAGATTTACAATGTTCGCAAGAGCAGTAATCCATATTGCCAAAAAGTTCCTCAAGAGTGGGATAAGCTATGGTCGCACTCTCTGATAAGATCTCACTCTCCGATCGCATAATAGAATTGGCAACGCTTGATTCCCCGGATTGCATAGAGGCACCGGTAATTGCATAAACATTGGGCATTATCCGGCTGGTTAAATAAGTAGTTGCAATTCCCAAAGAGGCGCTGTATACTTCGTTGGCCTTTGTATAAGTCAGTTCGGCTTGCTTCATTTCAGGAAAACTGTCTCCATGTGCCGAAAGAAATTCGCTCTTGGTATACTTAGTGATTTGGTATGCCGAATTTATTCCAAGATCAGCCAGTACTGCCATAGATTCATCAGAAGGACTTATTTGATATAATCTTTCATAGGTTTTGGCAGCCGCTTTGGCTGGGGCGCTCAAATGCTCAAAACCATCCCAGGTTTTCACAGGATGAGCCCCCAGTACTTTTTTTGATTGATTTGTTTTGAAAAAATCAACAACTTCTTCTTTGGGCACATGGGTGCCAAGATTTATTTCATCCTGTCTAATTCTTTCTCCGGCCACAGCGGTAGGATAACTCATCTTTACCTGGTTTGCCATGTGCAAGGCATATTCATCAGCAGTGATATCCGCGGGTATTTCCGGGCCAATAATTTTTTTCCATTCAATGGCTTTATAAAGACCATTACTTACCAGTTCTATATCGTTATTAATATTAAATTTTTCATAAACCTTATTGATCAATGAAACATTATTGCCGGTAAGAAAACCAAGTTTGCCGTCCAGCTGCAATTTTGAAATAACATCTGTTGTAAATCCTTTTTGCTGTAAGGTTGTCCAGAGTTTGCCGGAATCTTTGCCCAACTCTTTGCGGGTTTGGGCAAAAATATTTTTTTGATCCTTATTTAATCGCAGGTCCAGCATGTCGTTCATACTGGAAACGGAGGCAAAAGGCTTGCTGCTAAGCACATAATTTATTGATTGGGCACTTAAAGCACCTAACGTGTCTTGAATGTTCCCGGTATCAGGAATAATATTTTTTTCAATGGCCGTTTTTATGGCTGTTTCTGCCGCAGAAATAGATAAAGATTGTAATGCATCTGCGTTTCCCGGAACTCCCGCCCTAAGCAGGGCATATATGTGCGAAGGGTTTAACTTTAACTGATCTCCCAGTTGCTGTGAAGCAACCAACATCGCGGTCATTCGTCCATCCCAACCTGTTTTGTTTGATAAATAGGTAATATGTTGAGCATCCTTATCTTCTTTAAGATTACCCAGTTTTAAATTACCAAGATTACTCTGCACATCATGCAAAATGGCATCAAATTCGGAAGGCCTTGTAACTTTTGCAATGTTTACAATGACGTCCAAAGCTTCATTATTGGAGGCATTATATTTTACTGGAGAAAGTGTGAAATTTTTTTCATCGCCCTTAAAGTATGCTTTTACTTGTAAGTCCAGTGCGCCTTTTTCAGACGAACGGACAAAACGAATTAAATAATTGCCATCCTTATCGGTTTCTGCATCACCGACAGAAACATCTTTATCCAATGTTTTTACTAGTGCCTCAACGATCATGTTGCTCAACGCAACGCCGTTACTATTGATCACCCTGCCTTTTACACTATAAGCCGCTTTGTCTTTATTATGATCACCGGAATCGCTTCCCACTGGCCAGCCAAGTGTAATGACAATGTCCGGTTTGGGTGTATCCATATTCCATATCACATCTTTTTCAGAAGAATATATCAATTGATCGCTGTAAAATATTTTGAAGAATACATCGGGCCGTTTATCTAAAAAAAGTTCTGTAAAGTATTTTTGTGTGAACTCAAACGCAAACCGCCCCTCTGCATCGGTGGTGGTACTGCCAAGCATATCGTTAAAGAGCAGGTCTTTATCCCAGGCTTCTATTCGGAGGTTGGGGACTGGCTGCCCGAGTTTATTGATTACGCTTCCCTTCAGGTTAAATTTTTTGAGTGCCATTGTGTTGTTGTTTTAAAAAATTTAAAATCTATATTCCCCCGTATCCGGCGATGGTTTTGCCTGAACATCGCCAACTGTTTTAAGAGTTAAGTTTATACGCATTGAAATAAAAAATTGCGGATGACAAATGCTTCATCATTTTGCTTTTACTTTATTCATCTCCAAAATCAATTTCCGGATCTTCCCGATCGCATAGGCCCAATTATGGCATTTAAAACTGCGTAGTCCTTCAATCCGGGTTCCGCAACTAAAGCAATTCAAATCGGCAATAGCCCGTGGCGCTTCAGTGTTCACGTATTTTTTATCGCCGAGGACAATTTTTGCTATCATTGCTCCGCTATGCACCTGTTTTGTTGCTGAACTTACAATGTCGAGCCAGTTGGTTTCTCTTTTACATTTTGGACATGTTCTGTGATCACCACTGACCCAGAGTGGCGCACCAATTGTTTTTGCCGGCATCCCCAGTAATTGCTCGATCTTTCTTACATCCTCGTCAATGGTGATCCATTTGTGTTTGCCCGGCAACGATGACGGCGCATCATATACCATTTTAAATACTTCATTGCTTACAGGAAAGGTTTGTTGCCTGGGGGATGCAGGCTTTTTGCTATCTGATTTCATATTTGTTGTTTTTATTTTAATAAATAGTGATTTTTATGAATATGCAGCAGGGCTTAAGTTCGTCTTGTTTTAAGAGGAGACAAAGGGATACAAAGGGATCCCTTGGGGTTCTCTTATTGAAAATGCAGTCAATGATGGCGAAGTTTTTGGATATCATACTGTTTGTTTGAGTTTGTATATTTATTAATATTTCTTTAGAGCTTTTAGACTGTCTTTGGAATAATTAGAATTGACATCATCTCCGAAAATCAGTACCTCCAATCCTAGTTTCTCCACTTGGTAAAGTCCTGGTTCCGCCAAAATTTGAAATGAAATAGAGATAAGGATCTCTGCTGCCCCCTGCGGCCATTGATGCTACTGCTGCCCTGGCAATGGCCCAACGTTTTTCCTGTAATGTTCTGGTTGCGGCTCCCCATGCTCTTGCACCTGTTGCGTTTCTATCAGCAAAAAGTTGCCGACCTGTAGCAAGTCCATCGAACTGATGTCCACTTCTTGCACCAGGAGCCGTGACAACCTGAGTTAGGGTTGGAGCAGCACTTGGGCTTGCTATAAAGCTTTCAGCTTGAGTTCGTGCATCACGAGCTGTTTCAAATTCTGCAAACCTGGCACGGAGGTTTGTTCCTGCTGTAGTTAATCTTGCTTCACCGGCATCCCTGGTACTTATAGCAGTTGCTAAATTTCTGTTTGCTGTTGCAAGTGCGGTCCTGGACGTTGCTAATTGAGTTCTTGCAGGCGCTAACGCTGCCCTTGCAGTTGTAAGTCGTCGTTCTAATGCCGGTCTTTGCCTTGGAGTTGCTGCTGCAACCTGGGCTTCGAGCCGGGTAATAGCAGTTGAAGCCCGGGTGAGCGCTGCCGTATCGCGGGTAACATGCCTCTGAGCAGCGGCAACAGCATCCTGTGCAGTTGGAACAGCATTGCGAAGTGCTGGCATGGCTGAGGAAGCAGATCTATGTTCCGTTCTTGCAGCATCATAACGCGTAGTAGCTAACGTAGCAGCTGCTCTTGCCGGAGCAACAAGATCCATTCTATTGAACATTACGGATGCAATACCATGTGCTTCACCTGTTAAATCTGCTGTAGACCCCCTTGGTGACATCTCCCCAAACAAAGTTATGGTGGCTATATTTAAGTCTGCAGCAGAATGCCCGCTAATAGGTCCGCTAAATTGTTGAAAAGCCTGATGTCCATTTGGATCAACTAATTTCGTTGGATTATTTTTTGCATACGCATACAAATTCACCCCATCCCCAATCCCAATCGGATCAGCACTCAACCACCTCCCCAACCATGGCAAATAGTACCTGGCGCTATGATATTCCAGTCCTGTTTCTTCGTCCCGTTCCATGCCAGTATTGCGATAGCGTTTTACAGCAGATTTTATATCACTGTTTGTTGCCTGGTAAGCTGTAGTTCCAAAAGGGTGGTATTCTTCGTAAGAAATAACTTTAGGGTTGAGTGAGCCATCTAATTCTAAACTTGCAGAGCCAAGGTGATTATGCAATTGATATCTCACCAGTCTTTTTGGGGTACCATCATCCACATCATTCCTGGTTTCAATCATTACAAAACGATGCCCTTCATCCAATAAGCTCAATGATATTCTTTCTAATCCTGCATTTGTTCCGCTATGTTTTTTATACAACTCATAACCTGCTACATAAATCCGCTCTTCTTTTTTTGTGGCGACACCACCGGCAGGTGCACTATTCTCTGTTATCTTACGGATGCGTTGTCCCTGCCCATCATATTGGTAGTAGGTTATAACCGGAATATTATCACCTGTACAGTGCTGCCTTGAAGTAAGCACCACCTCTTCTTTAAAATTCCAGTCTATCTTTTCAAGATGCGGCAACTCCTTCAAAAATCCGTGCTTAGCATGATGTGTATATTTGGTATAGTTAGCCGGGGCTCCATTATCGCCAACATTTGTAGTTTTGAGTCGGTTATTGGCAGTTTCATAGGTATAGCCCCTTGTCCAGTTACCGCCTGCAGCCACATGTTTCATCTCTAAAATATTTCCAACAGCATCATATTGATAATGTTGGGTATAATTTCGCACTGCCATGGGGTCACCCGGATTCAAAGAGTGCATAAATGGTCTGTCATCCCAGTTATCGCAATCGCCAAAATTTAATGCTGCACTATTTTCCCTGCCGGTTGCTTCCACTATGCGATATAAAGCATCATAGGTAAATTCACTCAGTGGTTCTATAACAGTATTGGCAAAAAAACTTATGGGAATCGCTTTGTCTTCAATTGCAGTAATATTCCCTACCGGATCAAACGTATAGAACAAATCTTGTAATACTTCATTGTTTTGTCGTTTACTTTCCAAACGTTTCAGCCGGAAGGTCTCCTTATCGTAAAAGAATTTAGTGCTTACATCGTTGCCATAAATGATTTTATTACGCTGCCCTTTTTCGTTGTAATCAATGTCTTTGATATAGGTTGTAGTAATAGCCGGGTTTATATGAGCAACGGTTTCTCCATTCAATAAGCCAGCTTCATTGTACAAAGGTGTGATGATGCTTTCATCCGGCGTCGTTTGTTTAGTTATCCTGTCAAGTGCATCGGTTTCGGTAGCAAAAGTAAAACCCGGACCCGGCTCCAGATCATCATTTAAATTTTCATCTATCCAATTGGCAACCGATTTATAGTCTATAAAAAGTTTACGTGTAGTAAATAAAGGTTGTCCTTTAAAATCATAGTCCGGTGTATCAATCAAACCTCCGGTATCATAATGTTTTATTTCTTTCCCCAACACATTTCTTAACTGCAGATCGGATTCGTTAAACCTGTTGGCATCTGTCCTGGTTCCTGAGAGCAAGCTTTCGCCATATAATATGCGGTCGAAAATATGATTGAGCGGGGCTCCGTCACCACCTGTTACTTTACTGTGTGTTGGACGATGCAAAGGATCTTCATAGAAATATTGAAATTCATGATCGCGTTCGTCCCAGGTCCGCAAAGGCTGTCCAAGAATATTAAGCAGCAGCCAACGCTGCCCCGCATCCATGCTGTTTTGATAAACCAGGTTACCCAGCATATCGTATTTATATTGCATTACAATATTGCCTTTGCTGGCGTTTTCAGCTAACTCCCGGGCATCGGTAACATTGCGCAGGTTTCCTTCAGTATCCAATTTTATTTTCGTCCTGTAAAACTCATCGGCATCTGTTGCAATATTTTTATTGTGGTCGATTAATAAAACAGGTCTTCCCAGTGTGTCGTAATGTAAAACATTTGGCGTGTTGGCATGTTTGGCTGCTTTATCAGCGGCGATTTTTTCTTTGTCCGGGTCTTTTCCTGCTGCAGCCAGTTCGGCATCAATCAAACCGTTGGCACGGTTGTGATGCCAGCCTGATTCTAAAATAGTGTCGTTGGCATCAAACACAATTTGTTTCCAGGAATCAAATTCAAGTTTTGAAAAAGTGTCATCAGGCATTTTCGTTTTTATCACCCGCCCCATTGCATCGTAATACAGGATGGGGGTTACTCCGGTTTCTACCAATTCTTTTAAATCTTCATAGCGGTTTGATACCGAAAAATAAGGTTCATATTGTTTTACAGGATTCCCTTTATTATTAAGCATAGTTCTGCCGTTGCCAACCCAGCGGAGTTGCCCGGGATTTAGCGTTGAAGTGTCAACATCAGTAATTGTAAATGTATTATCAGAATGAACACTAACTTTTTTTGCAAGGCCCGGTTCCGCCTGCGTCTTTTTCATGACCACTTTTCCAATTCCATTTGAATATTCAAAACTAAGTTGGACAGGTGAATCGTTGTTTTTTTGAAAATGCTCTTCACGAACGATAGATGCAACCACCGTTGGTTTGCCTGTTACCCTATATATTTCAAAATCATAGACAAAACGGGCAGTGGCATGATTTAAAAGTTGCCTACCCTTTTCCCTTAATAAAACCGAATCGGCGACTCCGTCAGGAGTATCGGGCACATTAAAAAATTCATTTACTAAATCTTTCTCTGCCTGTAAGGTAAAATCTGATAACCCTGAAAGGTCGTCTGCTTCATTCCCTTTTCCTGAAACGGCCATTGCTTTCACCAGGCCCAATTCATCAACAATGACTTCAGAAAGATTATTGTTAATGTCCCTAATGCGTTGAGGAGAAAGCGTCCGGAAGTTGAATAAATCAACCTGCGATTTATTTTGTAATGCATCTTCGGTTTCTTTAATGAGAAGAAAATAATTGCTGTAATACTTTACTTTGGTTGTAGCCCCATATGGATCAGTATAGGAAACGGGAACATAAAATCTGTTTTGGGCATCCGGGGCAGTTTCTGCTCCTGCTATAAACTGCATGGTGCCTGAGTAAACCCACCAATTGTTATCACCTTCACTATTTGAAAACTTGCCTTCTGTCATCAATGCATCATTTACTTTTGACCCGGCAACATTTATGAGGCCAAATATATCTGTAAGTAATTCAGGAGTATAAGCCAATTGATAACCCTCATAAGGAATAGCTAATGATTCCAGGTGATGGAGTGGCAATGGCCCCGTTAAATTGTTGCGGTAAAAAATAAAGCGAATATGCTCAATTAAACGTTTCTGGGGTTTTCCTGCCAGGGCTTTATCAATTTCATGATAGTTTACAGTATCGGAATTTAAATCAGATAAAATATCTTTAAAATCAGCGGGAGTGTAAAATGTATTAGTTTTTACAACTCCTTTCAATTCGAAAGTTTTTACTTCTGAAGGCAGTGGTAAGCGGTAAACATCAGGAAATGTGACATCATCTTTAATGGGATTGGTAAAACTGTTTTGCGTATATATAATTACATTTTTATTTTGTTCCAGCCGGGTTTCTGCCGGCAGGGAAGCATCAACGATTAAGCGTGGATAAACCACAGCAGCCGACTCTAATACATTTCCATATTCGTCTAATTTGATATTCAGGTTATGAGCAATTCTCACGTCAGTTTCCCAGGGGTCTCCCGGATTTAACCGGAAAAGGGAACGTTCATAACTATATGTAATCGCTTCACTTTCTTTTACGATAAATATGGCATGTTTATTTTTCCCTTTAGGTTGTAAAAGTTCTATTATGCAATTGTGTGTTGCTACTGAATAAGGAGTAAGTTGTTTTATAATTTCATCCTCTGTTGCCCCTTCGGCTGGCGCATCGTGTGCGAAAACTTCAGAACGTAGTGTCATGCTTTTGCATGCCCTCAATCCCTGGCGCCATTCTTCTGCACTCAAATTATCAATAATTGAATCAGGAATTCCCCGTGCGCCGATTAGTCTTGCATCAGGCAATTGAATTTCAATATTTGTCACTTCATATCCCTGCCGGTTTATTTCTTCATACCAATATTCATCGGCAAATTGAGTGAGGATTTTGTCTTTCCGGAGAAATGCGCCTGTATGAAACCAGGTCTTGGAAATTACTGGTTCCTGGTGCAGTTCAGCATTGGTAATATTTGTAGCTCCGCTCTTTGCCCAATGCTGGAAATTTTCTGCATCAGTTTGCTCCACCATACCAAAGCCTCTGAATTCCCCTTCGGGATGGTCATAATAACCATGATGATATTTATAAGAACTTATGAATTTCCAACCTGTAACCTTATCAACTGTTTCTGTTTTGGAAACGCAATGAACAGGAAAATGTAATTTGGTTATCCAGGGTTTTCCGGCTTTTTTATCTTCAATATAAAATTTTGTAGAGGCCGTATATTCCATCGATACCTCCTTACCCATATTGTTAATATAAGAAACCATGATATGCGGTTTCTTACTATTCATCAAATCAATATATTTAAGTGGTGAGCCGCAATCTTTGGCTAAGTTGCTTGACCAGACAATACAAGCCACGCCATTACCCAACAAATCTGTAATGGTAATTTTTGACAGGTTGTGTACATCAGGAAAAGCATTTATTTCAAAAGTTGAAGTACTAAATGTATTACCGCTTAAATTCAGCCAGCAGGTGAATTTATTTTTTCCTAAATAAATAATATCTGTAGTTCCTGAGCCATCGATATCAGCCAGTCTTAAAAAAGCGGGGTTAAATGAATCAGGATGATCAAACAAAGGAGCGTTGTCCATTGCCACTTTAGTTCCGAATTTTCCATATCCCAGGTTCGGCCAATAACATATATCGCCGTTCCTGATGCGAACAATATCCGACATCCCATCACCTGACATATCAGCTAGAAAAATTGATTGCTTCTGATCAGCAAAAACAATATACGGTCCGGCTTCTTCGTCAAATGATTTTATAGTTTTATTGGCCAGCGAATAACCATTTCTTCCATCAGACTGGTACCAGGTAAAAACGTTGTCATCTGTAATTAATACTTCAGGTTTTCCATCGCCATTCAAATCAAGCATCCTGGTATTTTCATCGCCAAAGTCTATATTGGGCACATTTTTAAAATTTCTGAAAGGCTGCCAATCATTATCATCATCCAGTTCAAAATATCCTTTAGGCTCAGTACCATAGCTCACCAATTGCTTACCACCATCTCCATCCAAATCTGCTAATTGTAATTGTTGGCCAAGGCCGGCAAATGAAGGTTTTGGGCTTACTAATTTTGCCTGTTCGAATTTTCCATCGCCCAAATTATGTTTGTAATACCAGCCGTTCGCCTGCTCAGTGAGAATGCCCGATAAACCTTCATTAAATAAATCGGTAAATTGATATTGTTGTTCGTCAAGTCCCACCGGTGCATGAACCAAATCTTCCGTGAAAATTGTTTTTACTTTTTTGTCCCAATCATGCTTCTGATATTTAAATTCAATTGCAGGAAGGCTTTTTTGAGAATAAGAATAAGAATTATCTGCATGTACTATTTTGATATAACCAATAGACTGCATTGATTTTAAAAATGTGAAATCTGTTTGAGTGACAGTATCATACTCAAAATTGATGGATTTTACGAGGCCCTCATATTCATTGGGATCAGGGAAATGATGAAAGAGCAAAACCCGTTTACAGAGCCTTGTGGTACGGATCTCAAATCCCGCCTTATAATCTGAGAAAGCATCAGTTCTAACGTCCCAATCATTAATTTTGTCAACGCGATCATTGGCCTTTAAAGTACCATAATCAAAAACGCTTGAAAATAAATATTCAGATTCTTCAGGAAAAGGATCCCCGAATTTTTTGTAAGGCTGCTGGTTACCATATAAAACCTTTTCCAGGTAAATGTTCGTATAGGAAATTTTTATCTTATTTGCTTCAATGGTAAACCGGTTTCTGTTATGCAGCAAAGAAACATTAAAGCCATTGTTATCTTCTGTCTTATAAACATAATGACTGCAGTTCCCTTTGTCATCAAATACAAATTCAGGCAACCACTCGAATATTTTTTTATTGTCTTTAGGATCAGCAATCACCGAATTGCTGCTCCATCCGAAAAGTGTGGTGAGGTTATCTTTGGTGATGACCCGCCATTTTATGATCCTGGTTGAATTTTCCATCCAGCGTTCAATGCGGGCAAATAATCCTTCTATTCTGGGTCTGTAAAAGCGAATCGTGTGGGTCCTGTTTGCAGTATTGGGAAAATCTTTTTCTTTAATTTTATAATCCCCGTCTTCTTTAATAAATTCTCCGGTCAATTCATCTTTTTTAAATTCGGGGACCAAATCCTCTGCCTCAGAGAAAAGAAATGTATCTGAATCGATAACATCAATGTATTGAGGAAGTCCTTTGTCTGTTTTGCGTTTTATTGAAGGCAGTCCTATATTCCAACCCAAACCAAAAATTCCATTTCCCGCTCCCGAATTATACGCCAATGAAAGCGAAGGAGATGCCCCCCTGGCAGCAGAAAAAGGAAGCGGAACAGAAAAAGCAGCTGTACCATTAACTGCATTTACCGAAAACTTTTCATCAATACCTTTTAATGCACCGCCACCTTTTGGCAAAGAGACTGAAGGGACCTCAATGGCATTTGATTTGGTTTTTCCTCTATCAGTTTTCAGGAAATCAGAAGTGCCATCTTCTTTCTTTGGTGAAGTTGTTGTATTGCTCTTGTTATCCTGCATTTAATAAATCTTAAATTAATTATGCAGGGCAGAATTAAATGCATGTAATCAGAGCATTCCCGATTAAATATACAACTGTTTTACCAACCTGATAGAATTTATGAGTTGAGCGGCAGCGTTCGTGGAAAAATAATTTTCTTTAACTGATGACCGGACAGGCGAAAAACACATTGCAGATATTCAAAGAAAAACACAACTTTATCGATGTGATGCCCGGGATTTTTACTCCGGGCTCCTTTCTCTTTTCAGAATTTCAGATATTTCACTATAAAAAAAATTGCAGTAATAATAAATCTCATTATATTTAGGTAACATTAAACCAATCCTCCATGCTTACCTCCTCCAAAAAGGTTAAGATGCTGAACGCATTGAAAACCTGTAAGAAGACATCCCTCATCCCACTCTTTCAGAATCACAGGCACCGGATACCCGGTTGACGATTTGAATTTATTTTCTGATAAGTGTGGATTTGTTTTTTTAATTATCAATCAAACTTTTTCCATGAAAAAAACTGCTTTATTATCAGCCATCATTCTTATTATCTTTTCTCTTTCATTGATCAAATGCAATTCTAACAATTCCAATGATTCAAAAGAATCTGTGGCCGTTTCAAAAACCTTTATCCAGGCTACAATCAGTGATAACGAATTTACTTATGTTCCGATAGATTCCGCTTTGTTCGAAGGCCCTGGCGTTATTCAAAACTGGGTAGACAACTTTAACGATTCAGCTATTGAAGAACATGCCTGGAAACTCTGGGGCGGATTAACTGCTCTTACCAACCAGGTTTATCCTGTTACGGATACGGCAAAAAAATACAACCTGCCGCAGGTTAACCTGCCGGTATTCAGTACCTGGTGGGATGAGTATGAAACTTTTTCACCACCCGCTGCTGACTTACCGAGGAGTATGATGCGCTTACATGCCCCGCGGCAGGTTTCATCTGTAGCAGGCGATGTATCACCTTCCACGCATGGCGGTGATGTGCTTTCATTTAATAAATACAACCAGGAATACCTTGATTATATCCGCCGCCATGAATTTTATTACCTGCGGGCCTTTACTGACCTGTATAAATCAAAGACCACACATGTGCCACAGGATTTTGAACCGAAAAAAACGATGATGCTGAAACCCAGTTTCATAATTGCCAGTTCTACAGTCCCGGTATTAGTGCCTTATTGGAAAGGCCCTTCAATGACCATTGATGGAACCACTGATACCCTGCATCCTATTTCTTCAACCTGGCTGCAATGGGTGCTTTTTAATCCCACCAGTCAATCTATACCTGCGGGTACAGCATTTACAACCAGTTACTCGGATACTCATGGTAATATAAGAGACACCACTTTAACATCCTATGAAATTGTGGGCCGTGATTATTTTTATCACCTGTCGCTCACACCTGCAGATGTGAGTTATATACGGAGCGGAAATATTTTCACCATTGGTGGTCTTACACCCGACAGCATCAAAACCGGCGATCTTGCTTTACTGGTTGCATGCCATGTAACAACTATTGAATTTTTTGGTGACTGGACCTGGCAAACATTCTGGTGGTCTCCACATCCTGCAAAAACACCTCCTGCTTCTGCGAATGTAAGAGGACCATTCACCCATTATGATATGATGCCTGCTTATTACATGACAGGCAAGGACGGGCAACCTGTTATTTCACAGAACCCTTATCTCGAACCGGGAATCATCGCGCCGATCATTGCATATCCATGGCCGCCGGCCGACAGAAATTTTTCTAAGGGAGTTGGAGCCCGGTCCAATTGTATGAGCTGTCATCATTCTGCCGCATTTCCTTCTGCCAACCTTGATCCTAACCCGGGACATATGCTTATTGCATCATATATCGGCGCCGGCAATGTGACAGAGAATGATCCTATTTTCCATAAAACCTCCATGAACCCAAGAGTGAACACTAACTTCCTGTGGACACCTATCCTGATGAAGCAGGCAACTTTTGCTCCCAATGGAAAAGATTCCTTACAAATTTACCTGAGTCAAAAATCAAGCACACTTAAAAAACAATAATCATGGCAACCCTCATCCCAGCAGATCAACCGATCAGCAATCCTACTTATTATCAAAACATATTGGCCATGTTCAGCCAGTATGATATGATCATGATGAGTAATTATTTTGATCTCCACAATTATAATGATATAAAAACATGGGCACCTAAAATATACCTCGCATTACAACCGAGCAGTGACCCCAACAAAGCAGCAGTGGGCTGGAGCCAGCTCGACCAGGTGCATGTAATGCCGGAAGTACCGGGAGCATGGCCTGCATCATGGGTGCAAACTTTTAAAAACTGGATGGATGCCGGTTGTCCTGAAGGTACGCCTCCTCCTTCACCGGCATTTAGTGCTGTTGCTCCTCAGCAATTGAATGATTTTATTGCTCTCTCGGCTGCACTAACCGGTATCACCGATCTTGGCACCAGGCCCAACCAGCAACAACTGGCTACGATCTATTACAATAGGATGATGAAACGTCCGCCCAATACAAATGCACCCGGAGGCATAAATGATACATTGGCCGGCGTTCTCGCAGCATGGACCGCTAACCCGGATGTTGATACGATCGCTAAGAAATATCCCATTTGTTCAGACATAATTATTATCTGGTATAATGCTACTACCAATTGGGATAATAACGGCAACCCGCTTCCCCCCGGACCTCCGTATTATGGCACTCCTTCTTTTAATCAGTATAAAGAAAGTCTTGTATGGAAAGTGGCTCTTTGTCACCCGATGGGTTATGCCCCGGAACTCTCTCCTTTCTATTGGCAGTCTGCTCCTACACCGGATGGATTATTTACCGGGCTTTTTGATAAAAATTATTGATAAAAAAAAACCAACACAACACCATTAAAATATTAACTATGGCAAATAATTCCTCAATATACGATGTAGTAATTGTAGGCGCAGGCATTGCAGGTGCACAAATGGCTTACCGGCTGGCGAAAGCACAAAGAAAAGTTTTATTGATCGAAGCGGGAGAAAGTATGCCGAATGTTGGACAAACATTCCCGGTAAAACAGGATAACCTCGATAAATTTTATTCGGCGCCGATCAAAGATCCAAGTGCCCCATGGCCCACTGCAAAACCACCGGCCACCAGTTGGGTCGATTCAAAGATCTATGCAGCACGACCCACATCACCTGGTGTCAATTCTGATAATACAAATGGAGTAGCATGGAATGATGCCGAAGGAAATTATATGCAGCAAAAAGGTACTTATGCTTTTGGCAGTACCTACGAAAGAGTGGTAGGTGGTACTACCAAGCATTGGTTGGGTACCTGCCTTCGCTTTATACCGGATGATTTTATAGTGGTAAGTAAATATAAACCACCGGTGCCGGGTGCATACGATTGGCCCGTCGGTTATGATGTACTGGAACCTTATTATTGCCAGGCTGAATCTGAAATAGGTGTTGCCGGCGATCCATCTGTAGATGAATCAATGGGCGCATTCCATTCAGAGGACTATCCTATGCTCCCCGTTATGCAAAGTTATCTTGATGGAGTAGTGATGGGGAGACTTCAAAATAAAACGATCGCCAATAATCCATTGAATGTAGTAAGCACACCACAGGGAAGAAATACTAAGGTATACGATGGAAGACCTGCCTGTATGGGTAATTCAAGTTGTGTACCTATTTGTCCTATCAATGCAAAATATGATGCGGGATGGCATATCAATAAAATTTTGACTGAATCTATCACCGTAAATGGTACAAATACACCACTAAGCAACTTCGTGACCATACTTTCCCAATCAGTGGTAATAAATTTGTCTGTTGATAATAATGATAATATCAGCGGTGTCAATTATAAAACATGGAGTAAAGATGGCACTGTAAGTTCGCTGCAAACTGCTGTTGGTACCAAGTACGTAGTGGCAGCACATGCGGCGGAAACAGCAAAAATATTACTCCACTCTCCCTGGAAGAATAATATTACTGTTGCGAATTCGAGCGATATGGTGGGCCGTCACCTGATGGATCATATTTGCCTCGTTGTATGGGGAAATTTAAAAGCATCCGGTTCAAACGGAACATATGAGCCGGTATACCCATATCGTGGCCCTTTATCCACTTCGGGCATTGAAACTTTCAGGAATGATACGAACCAGCGCTCTAAAACAGCTGCATTTCGTATTGAGATCGGTAATGATGGATGGTCATGGCCCTATGGCGGACCTCAATATAATTTGGTTAAGCTTATCAACCCGCAATCAAACAGTGGTCCCGCAGTATGGGGAAATCAATTGGTAACACAATTGCAGTCAGTCGTTCAATCGCAGGTACGTTTTGCATTTGAATTCGAAACTATTTCGGGAGATGAAACGATGGATAGCCGGGTTACTTTATCTAACGAAACAGATGCTCTGGGAGTACCACGGCCTGCGGTAAGTTATAAATTACCTCAATATACTCTCGACGGCTACAATTATGCAATAGGAATATGTGAGCAATTCTTACAGACTCTGGGCGTAGATGATAGTGATTATAAAGCTGCTATTGTTGCCATGCAAAATGCAAAAGGTAATTCAGATTACCCGGGTAAACTGACTTTTACACCAACCGGAAGTTCTGCGTCTGTTACTATTGAATTTCGCGGAGCCGGCCATTTAATAGGTACTACCCGCATGGGAAGCGATGCCTCTGTTTCTGTAGTAAATAAAGATCTGCAATCATGGGATCACAGTAACTTATATCTTGTTGGCCCCGGCGCTTTTCCAACTACAGCGACCTCTAATCCAACCCTTACTGTTGCAGCATTGGCACTAAGGGCTGCAGATACAATTAATGCAGTATTAGGCTAAGCCGGCATTTGATCAACCAGGATTACAAAAACCGAAATCGTAAAGCGTTTCGGTTTTTTATTTTATATTTCTAAAGATGATGAGTCCCTCCTGAAAGACTTTTGTTTTATTTAATAATAAACAGGGAGGAAACCCGACTGGAAAGAGAAGCAGTCACCGACAATGGTGAATTGGTTTGATTCCGGGCGGATTCGAATTAGTGATAGGCAAATTCCTGAATTGCCTTTAAACTTTCCAATAAAAAGTTCGAACTGGCGCAAGTTATGTCAACAGAAGCCAGCTTAATACTGGCTTTTTTTATTACGGTCATTTAAGCCCCTGACCTGGTTTACATAAAATCAAATCGCCAGTAACCAATACTCACCTGCTGTTAAAATGCATCCAGGTAGCTGATTACTGACGATCAACTTTCATCGCCTTATTAATTGCGGCGATTTTTGTTGCGATTATTGCTTTGTCTCCACACCCTGTGTTGAGGATGATTTTTATTCTCAAAATACCTGGAATCGGGGCTGTTTCGGATTATTTCCTGGTCGTGACGGCCCTTATACCCGGAATACCTTGATCTGTAGACATCGGCATTACGATAAGGGGTTGGTTCATTGATCACCACCTTGTACCCATTGTATATATTATAATTATTATACCGGGTTGGCAAAAATGTTCTGAATACCCAGCGTCCACGATCCATATAAATATATTGACGTTGCGGGACGTAATAAAAAGCATCGATATCCGGCAAATAATAATACTCAACATGATCATAACCTACAGGTCCCCATGCAGGCTGGGTAGCAATGTTGAGGTTAATGCCAACCCTGATTTGTGCCGAAGCGGTTTGAAAGGCAAAGCCACTCATCGATAAAGCGGCTATAAGAATTGTTTTTTTCATTTTGTAAATTGTTTTATTTGTTTTTAATATTAATAAGATTGTTTAGGTATGCTGACGGAATTATTTTTACTCAGTAAGAAAACTACTGCCGGGTTTATAAAGACCTGGCAGTAGTGTTTAACAGGTGGGGCATTACAGATCCGCAATAATTGCTGTTAACTCTTCACCGGTTTTGCCCAGTTTGATTTGAACTCTTTCTAACATCTCGTCCCTTTTGCCTTCTTCATAATTCAGGTCCTCGTCAGTTAAATTTGAGAACTTTGCTTTGAGTTTCTCTTTTTGTTCATCCCAATTCTCTGCAACAAGAACCGGAGTCGCGGTTAAATCTGACATTGTAAATAGATTTATTTGTAATTGAATTATTACAATATAAAGGTGGGTGGCTTTGCCGGGATAATTGTTACACAACAATAGCTATAAGTTACATCATTCATATATCGCTATAGATAACAGACTTTCATTACATGATCACCATTTCAATTAACAGTTTATTATAAGCAGTATTCACTTCCCGCAAAAAAAGAGGTCCCCCGAAGAATCGGCGGACCGCAACCAAAACTAACTGCTATATGAGAAACAAAGTTTATTTAAAGTGAATATGTAAAGATGGGATTCTCTTCCTGCTGATCGTTACACAATTTTGAAAATGTCTTACATGATTCGCATGATTTCAACAGGAGCTTTTTAGCTGCCATGATTCATGCAACTATCGGGCTGCTTGTTTTGCTGAAGGAGAGATAATACGCTGCGAGATCTTTTCTCTCGCTCCAATAAAGGCCACGGTAAATTTCAAAGAATCAAACTCTGCACCCATGGCATTTTCTTCTGAAATGATATCCTGTTTTTCTCTTTCGCTTTCATAATTGAAGCCGTTACCGGGATGAAGGCTGAATCCATCCTCATCTTCCTGGTTGTTTACAGCCTGATGATCCCATTTGTATTTCATAAATCTTATTTTATCATGCAAACAATTATTGCATACCTAAATATAATCTTAGACAGAGTTACTCCTATTACATAATTTTAGAAATAAGTTACATTATTCACATATCCCTTCAGACCCGTGGCTGGTCCGGGGAAATTTTAAATCAGGCAGGAATATAAATATCAAACTGCGCCCCTTTGTTTAATTCACTGGTTGCAGTAATGATACCGTTGTGGTTCTCTACGATCTTTTTTACGATGGCTAGCCCGATACCGGTGCCTGCATATACTTCTTTGCCATGTAATTTTTGAAAGACCCCGAAAATCCGTTCGCTGAAACGGGGTTCAAAACCAATGCCATTATCTTTTACGATGATATGGCAATATTGTTTTTCAGGTGAAAGCCTGTCGTTATTTAATTTACTGCCTTTCACAATACGGCTGGTTATGATAATCTGTGCCGGTATTTCAGGATTTGAAAATTTGAGTGCATTACTTATCAGGTTGTACATGAGTTGCCGGAACTGAAATGCGATGATGTTGGCTGGGCAGAGTTCAATGGATTCTATGGTTGCATGCTTTTCCTGGATGGTATCTTTTAATTCGGTTTTTACTTCATCTATAATTATAGTGAGGTCAGATTCTGCGAACTTGAGCTCGGTAGTGCTGATGCGGGAAAAAGCCAGCAGGTCATCGATCAATTGCTGCATTCTTCCTGCCGCTAATTGCATGCGCTGAAAATTATATTTGCCCTTCTCGGATAGGTTTTTATTTTCATTTTCGAGTATGATCGTTACAAAGGTTTGTATTTTTCGCAGGGGCTCCTGCAGGTCGTGACTGGATATATATGTAAATGCAAGGAGCTCTTTATTCGCCGTGATCAATTCTGCCGCTCTTTTTTCTTTCTCTTCGTTTTGATAAGCAAGCTCCTTATTGGCAATGATCAGTTCTGCCGCCCGTTTTTCTTTCTCTTCATTTTGAAAGGCCAGTTCTTTGTTAGCTATGATCAATTCCGCCGCCCTTTTTTCTTTCTCTTCATTTTGATAAGCCAGTTCTTTGTTGGCAATGATCAGTTCTGCCGCCCTTTTTTCTTTCTCATCGTTTTGAAAAACAAGTTCTTTATTGGCAATACCTAACTCGGCCGCCCTTTTTTCTTTCTCATCATTTTGAAAGACCAGTTCTTTATTGGCAATGCCTAACTCTGCCGCCCTTTTTTCTTTCTCATCATTTTGAAAGACCAGTTCTTTATTGGCAATACCTAATTCCGCCGCCCGTTTTTCTTTCTCATCGTTTTGAAAGACCAGTTCTTTGTTGGCAATAATTAATTCGGCGGCCCGTTTTCCTTTTTCTTCACCCTGGAAAACAAGTTCTTTATTGGCAATGCCTAACTCTGCGGCCCGTTTTCCTTTTTCTTCATCCTGGAAAACCAGTTCTTTATTGGCAATACCTAACTCTGCGGCCCGTTTCCCTTTTTCTTCATCCTGGAAAACCAGTTCTTTATTAGCGATACCTAATTCTTCTGCCCGTTTTCCTCTCTCTTCTTTTTGAAAGGCCAGTTCCCTGCGGGCCATCACTAATTCTGATGACAGTTTTTTATTCTCCTCTTTTTGAAAGGCCAGTTCGTTGCGGGCAACGATCAACTCTTCTTCATCTGAATTTTTTATTTTAGCCATATAGTATCGTCCCGGTAATCACCGGGATCATTTGTTTAAATGATCAAACTGTTTGCACCGTAAGCACAAAATTTTCCCTGGTTTGTAATGGAATATTTTGCGGGGTTATAAGGTTCATGATCGCCTGGTGAATTATCTTTTTGAATTGCGAAAATTCAGAAGGTTTGCGAATGAAATATTGCGCCCCGTTCTTGTAAAGCAGGTTCACCACCTCCTGTTCAAAGAAAGTGGAGAAAACGATCACGGGAAGTTGTTTGAGTTTGGGGTTCAATTTTATTTCTGCTAAACATTCGAAACCATTTTTACGGGGCATATTCAAATCGAGAAAAAGGATATCGGGCAGATTGTTTGTTTCCTGGTTGAGATACTGCATGAGTTGTTCTCCGTCAGGCATGGTTAAAAGCTGCGTGGACAGGAATAATTCTTCCACGGCTTCCTTAAAAAAGATACAATCATCAGTATCGTCATCGGCCAGTAAGATATTCAGTGGATCTGCATTCACATGTAAATAGTTTAACCGCATGAATCTATTTTTCAGCTGCTTTTTCCCGCTTTGGCCATTCATCATTAGATGCGTTAAGAATATATTTTAACGGATTCCGGGAAATTATTTCTTCTGCAGCTATGGGAAGTGCGTGCTGTATCACTTGTTTGAGTTGCGCAAAATCATTGGGTTTATGGATATATACATGCGACCCGCTTTTGAAAAGCATATTTATCGTGTCCCAGGAATTTGAAGTTGAAAACATGACTACCGGAATGTTTTTCAGAGCCGGATCTCGTTTTATCTCGGATAAACATTCCAGGCCGTTTTTGCGGGGCATATTAATGTCGAGGAAAAGAACATGAGGAAGTTGTTGTGAATTTTCAAAAAGATAAGTCATCAGGTGCTCTCCATCATGCACGGTTGTAAGCTGCGCAGACAGGGGTAGTTCCTCCAAAGCATGCTTAAAAAAAAGACAGTCGTCCATATCGTCATCTGCAAGCAGTACATTCAAATGTTTCGTATCCATATGTTAAGGTTTTACGTAATGGCTGGAAAATATTTTAATTTCTTGTTTTCTCTTTCAATGATCTTTTTTCTGCCAGCCTTGTAAGTGACTGGTGAATGAGTTCTTTCAATTCTGCAAAATTGCCGGGCTTGCGTATGTAATCCTGTGCCCCCATTTTATACAGTACATTGATCATGTTTTGTTCATAGTTACGATCCAGCGTGTAGGATGTTGAAAACATGACCACAGGTATCTCTTTCAGCAATAAGGTTTCTGTTATTTCAGTTAAACATTCATACCCGGTTTTACGGGGCATGTTCAGGTCAAGAAAAAGTACATCCGGCAGATGCTCCGGATTTTTAGAAAGATGATCCATCAGCCGTTCACCATCATTAACAGCCGTAAGTTGGGTAGCCATAGGTATTTCTCTCAGAGCTTTCTCAAAGAAAAAACAGTCGTCGGCATCATCGTCTGCGAGCAGGATATTCATGGGTTTCATATGGAGGGAGAAGAGTTTATTTATTTAAATATTTTGAAAAACAGTTGATCATAATTTTACCTCCTGCAGGTTCAGCCGGCTTTCTTTTATCACTTTTCGAAATGAATGTAAAATGAGTTCTTTGAGTTCTGCCACCGTACCGGGCTTGCGGATATAATCCTGCACGCCTAATTTATAAAGTACGGCTATCATACCCAGTTCGTAATTAAAGTCCTGGGTGTACGATGTAGAAAACATGACGATGGGTATGTCTTTTAGTTTTATATCATCTTTCATCTCGGTCAAACATTCAAACCCGCCTTTGCGGGGCATGCTCAGGTCCAGGAAAAGAACATCGGGCAACTGCACCTGGTTTTTAGAAAGATGATCCATCAACTGCTCCCCGTCATTAACCATGGTAAGCCGGGTATCAACAGGTATTTCTTTCAAAGCATTCTCAAAAAAAGAACGGTCATCAGCATCATCATCTGCCAGCAGGATGTTAAGAGGAAGTTGTTGTTCAGCAATCACGATATTTAATTATTTAACGGGGTTTAAAAAATAAAATGGATCAGGCCCTCTCCATATACCAGTTCAGGGTCTTTTCCATTTTTTTATAATTGAAAATAGTGGTAATGATCTTTTGTAAACGGATAAAAGCAGTTTCGCTTTTCACTACATAATCGAAAGCCCGGTGGTGCATACAGTTGATGGCCACATCTATTTTATCCTGGCTGGATAGCATCACTACAGGTATATCGGGATATCCGGCTTTTATTTTATCCAGTGTTTCTAAACCGTTCATTGCATTTTTATCAATGCCATCAAGGTGATAGTCTAATATGATCACATCGGGGTCGTGTGATAAATTCTCTATGCAATGTTCGCCTGTTGCAAAAGTTTCAATGGTAAAATCCGCATGCTGGAGAAATTCGATCTCTAAGGATTTTAAAAACAGGGAATCGTCATCCACCAGGAAAAGTTTTATTTTTTCATTTTTCATGAGTTCGTGTTTTTAATCAGGTTATATTCTACTTTCAATTCTTTACAGGCCTGTAAACAAACGGTTTCAAGTTGCAGGACCAGGCCGGATATCTCATCAGGTTGTTGCAGGACGCCTGCCTGCCCGGCTTCGTTATTCAGGCGGGCATATTCCTGGACTTTTTTTGCCATGTTCTCAAAATTCGGGTTGATACCCATGATCGAGAACGAGGGGATCATTTTATGTACGGATGCATGCAACAGACCCCAGTCTTTATCCTCCAGGCTTTGTTTCATGGCGTGCACTAATGGCGGGGTTTGTTCCAGATAAAGCGAGATCATTTCCATCATTAATCCAGGATCAGATTTTGTGCGACCAATCAAATAATCCAGGTCAATGCATTTTATTTTTTTAGTTTGGCCATTCCCCTTCAGGTTATGTCCATTCGATCTAACGGGCAAGGGTTTCTTTACTAATCCAACTATTTTATTGTAGAGCAACCTTTCATCAACGGGCTTTGCAATGTAATCATTCATGCCAATGGCTTTGCATTTTTCAATGTCAACAGTAGTTACATCAGCCGTTAATGCTATGATGGGAATAGCAGAATTCATTGTATTGCGGATGTAGTCTGTGGCTTCAAAGCCGTTCATCACCGGCATCTGCAGGTCCATTAAAATAATATCGTAGGATCTGTCCTGTAGCTTTTCAATGGCAATTTTTCCGTTGGCGGCAATATCCTTTTCAAACCCAAAATCATCCAGCAGTGTTTTCATCAGTAATTGGTTGAGTGCAATGTCTTCCACCACCAATACTTTTATATTTTTATTTTCCAGGTCGATATCCGGTAATTCAATTTCTTCTTCAGCCGCTGCATCGGTTTTTTTAAACCGCAGGGTGAAACTAAAAGTGGAACCCTTGTCAATTTCGCTTTCTACGCGGATCTGTCCACCCTGCGATTCTACCAGTTGTTTTACAATGGCCAGACCCAAGCCCGTGCCTCCATACAGCCTGGAAGTATCACTGGATGCCTGGTGAAATTTTTCGAAGATCTTTTCTTTATTATTTTCCGGTATGCCTGTGCCGGTATCGCTGACAGCAAACTCTAAAGTAACAGATCCATCATCCTCGTCAGCCAGCCGGCGTACACTTACAGTTATTTTCCCCTTTGATGTAAACTTAACGGAGTTACTCACCAGGTTTAAGATGATCTGGTGCAAACGAACCGGGTCACCCAATAATACTTCAGGAATGCTTTCATCATATTCTTTAATAAACTCCAGGTTCTTTTCCTGGATCTTTGTTTCGAACAAATGCATCATCGCCGATATGGATGATGATATTTTAAACGGGATCTCTTCAAATGTCATTTTTCCCGCATCCACTTTGGCGAGGTCGAGGATATCGTTGATCAATACGATCAATGCATTGCCGCTTAATTTTATGGCCGATAGATATTCTCTTTGTTTGGCCGTGAGTTCCGTTTTCAATACCACTTTTGTGAACCCGATAATGGCATTCATGGGTGTCCGGATCTCATGACTCATGTTCGACAAGAACTGTTGTTTGGATTTTACGGCATCCTCGGCTAAATGCGTTGCTTCTTCTGCCCTGGTCTTTGCTTCTACAGCTATTTCTGTTGCCATCTCAGCCAGTTCTATTGCCTCGGTCAATTCTTTTGCATGATCATCCTGTATCTCCTGTAATTTCTTCCTTGCAATTACCTGTTCCGTAACATCAATTATAATATTTATCGCCCCGGTTATTTCACCCGATAAACCAAATTCGGGTTGAGGAAATTCCAGTACAAAAGACCGGGAACCATCAGGCCGCTCTTTAATAATTTCCTGACCTGGTATAGCCTTGCCTTCCTTAAGGGCTATTGCCATCGGGGAGCTTTCTAATGGAATAGGTGAGCCATCGAGAGTAAAAATTTTCCAGGAGCCAGACCAAAGATCTTTCCCGATCTCAGGCTTACGACCCCATATTTTTTCTGCAGCATGATTGTAAAAATTAATATGGCCTGTTGCATCGCAGGAATAAACAGCTGCCGGCAATTCCTTTACAAGATTTCTGAAATGTTCACCGGTCTTTCTTAATACTTCCTGCGCTTTTTTCAGGTCAGTAATATCTTCAATCGACAAAAGAATTAATTTCTCTGAATCTTTTTTATTGATCACTTCACGGGCATTCAACAGCATGACCCGCTCGCCAATGGATGAAAAAGTATGCGTTACTTCAAAATCGTTAAACACGGTTTTTTCAGGAAGGATTTTTTCAAGAAGAGTTCGCAGTTCAGGTATATCCCATTGTTTGTTGCCAAGATCATAAATTAATACAGATTCTGTTTCCTTTTCAGTAACGCGGAATGTATTATAAAAAGCATTATTAGCTGTTTTTATCCGAAGGTCTTTATCCAGTACCAGCAACGGTTCCCGGATATTGATGATGATAGCTTCCGCATAATCCCTTGCTGCTGTTACCTGTTCATTCAAACTGATCATTTCATGGTTCACCACCATCAGTTCTTCATTGGTGCTTTGCAGTTCTTCTTTACTGGTCTCCAGCTCTTCATTAAGGCTCTGCAGTTCTTCGCTGCTGCTGAGCAATTCTTCATTGCCGCTTTGCAATTCTTCATTGGCCGCTTCCTGGTCTTCGGTAATACTCCGCATGTCTTCACGGCTTTGTGCCAGTTCTTTTTCTAATTGTTGAATACGGAGTAGCTCCTGGCTGTTAGCTGTTAGCTCCTGGCTTTTAGCTGATCCCTTCTTTTTAGTTAATGGCTGTTGGCTAATAGCTACTGGCTGGTTTTCATGAAACAACACTAAATAATGCGGCTCAATGGTATCCGGCAACTGTAAGGCTTCGATGGCAATATGCTGCAGAATGCCATTAACCTGGACCGGGATATTTTCTTTCTTAACCGGTAGTTTTTCTCTTTTTGCCTTATGTAAAATATTACGGAGTTCAAAAGCCAAACCTTCTTTAGCCATTTTTAATAAATTATGACTTGGCTTGCCCGGCGATTGCTGTAAATAGTTACCCGTGCTGCCCCTGAAATGGACAATGTCCATGGCTTCATTGACCACCACACCTGCAGGTGTGTATTTGCTGAGTATAATATCATCTGCTGTTTTTTGAAAATCGGTCTTGATATTTACAGTTTTTTGATTGGCATTCAAATCCGTAAAATTTTTTTCACTGCGCAGGGTTGCTGTGTGTAAAAAATGACCGGGCACATCTTTACGGGTAAATAGTTTATCGTTTTTGTCAACAGCTCCATATAGTTCGGGTACACCACTGGTTGTTTCCGATTTGCCGAGTAACAATAATCCCTTTGGATTTAAAGAGTAATGAAAAGTGGTTAGCGCCTTTTTTTGCAGGTACGGTTCCATATAAATTAACACATTGCGGCAGCTGATAAGATCCATTTTACCAAAAGGCGGGTCTTTTAAAAAATTGTGTATCGCAAATACACACATATCCCTGATGGATTTATTGGCCTGGTAACTACCACCGGTCTTCGTAAAAAATTCCTGTAGCCGTTGAGCTGTTAATCCTTCTGTATTGTTTTTTGTATAAACGCCTGCTCTTGCTTTCAGAATAGCGGGCTCGCTGATATCGGTAGCAAAGATCTGTACTCTTTCCGCGGAGTATGGTGATGAATCGCCCAAAAATTCTTTTAAACAAATAGCAATCGAGTATGCTTCCTCGCCGGTGCTGCAACCAGCCACCCATATTCGTATCGGTTCACCGGCTATTTTATTTTTTATAAGTTGTGGAAAAACCGTTTCGCATAAATTATCAAAAGTTTTCGGATCACGGAAAAAACCGGTGACAGGAATTAACAGGTCCTGGTAAAGGATATCCTGTTCTTTTTTATTTTCCCGCAAATATTTCAGGTAAGCGGCCGGATCTTCGTTCTTGTTAATGGCCATCCTCCGGAGGATCCTTCTGCGGATGGTAGTTTGTTTATAATAAGTAAAATCGGTTCCCTTACGGATACGGAGTAATGAAAGTATTTGTTTGAATACCTCCTCAACCTGTAGCGGAAGATCTTCTTCACCAGGGTCATTACCTTTAATAATATTGGTTATCTCTAAAAGTTTTTGCGGTATTTTTCCCGGGGGAAGAATAAAATCAACCACACCTGCCTGCGCAGCGCTATGGGGCATACCTTCATAGGCTGCCGATTCTTCGTCCTGCGCAAAAGTGATACCGCCGTGATCTTTAATGGCTTTCAATCCCAATGTACCATCGGAAGCTGTGCCCGATAACACCACGCCGATCGCATGGCTTTGATGTACTTCTGCCAGCGAAGTAAAAAAAAGATCGATGGGCAGGTTGCGTTCGTTCTTATTTTTTTCAGGACGGGGAGTAAGTTCCAGCACGCCATCATTTGAGATCAGCATTTTGTTACTGGGGATAATGTAAATATGGTCGGGCAGTACTTTAATATCATCCGCAATTTCCATGACCGGGATATTGGTAACTTTTTGCAGCAGTTCGGGCAGCATGCTTTCATGTTTGGGATCTAAATGCTGTACCAGTACATAGGCCATTCCTGAATCTTCGGGAATAGCTTTTAGTAATTTTTTAAATGCGTCAAGCCCTCCTGCTGAAGCGCCAATACCTACTACGGGGAACAGGTTGGGCGATTTAGTAAGAACCTTATTTATTTTTGGGTCACTTTTTTTTGTTTTTACTTTAACCATATGATCCGGCTTTCAGTCCGTATAATCTTATTTAATTTATTGCAATTTCATTGCCAATTTCTTCGATCGGGCTTCTTCTTTTGTCCTTCAATTGTTTAAAATGAGAAGGCGAGAGGCCTGTTACTTTTTTAAACTGGTTCGATAAATGAGCAACGCTGCTATAATTCATTTTCCAGGCGATCTCGGTGATATTCAACTCATCGTATATGATCAATTCCTTTATCTTTTCAACTTTGTGGGCGATCATGAACTGTTCAATTGTGATCCCCCGTACCTCTGAAAATAAATTAGCCAGGTAAGTGTAATTGTGATCTAATTTTTTGCTTAAGTAATCCGAGAAATTTATTTTAATATTTTCATCTGAATGATGAACCATTTCTATAATGGCATTTTTAATTTTCTCCACCAACACGGCTTTTTTGTCGTCCATTAATTCAAGCCCTGAAGCCAGGAGAGCTGTTTTCAGTTCCCCCCGTTGTTCTGCAGTAAGATTTTCCATTACTTCCACTTCGCCCAGTTCAACGATGACGAAATGAAGCCCGAGTTTTTTCAACTCTTCTTTCACCGTCATTTTGCAACGGTTGCTCACCATGTATTTGATGTGTATTTTCAGCTATTTTCTGATTAGTAAATGGAACTGGTAAAGTTCGATTGTATTGAAGGGGGAACTGTTATACAATTAATGAAAAAAGTTACACAATTCACACATTTTAGAGGTAAAAAGGTCACTATCAGTTTGGGATTTGTTTTTTCAGGATTACCGGTATTTATTGGAAGAGCAACCCGAGTTGCTGAAAAGAAGCATAAATGCGGCAATTAGCAAAATAGTTACACAAAGCAAGGCAGTTGCGAAACCAAACTTATTAAGTTGTTTCATTTTCAAAAATTTTATCCGCGAATCGATACGCTGCCGCATTGTTGATTAAGTCTTTTTTGGCTTTGTTGGCTGCTCCTTGGCAGGTTGTTGTTTTGCCGGTTGCTCCTTTGCTGGCTGTTGCTTTACCGGTTGTTCCCTTGTTGGCGGCTGCATTACTGGTTGTTCCCTTGTCGGTTGTTGTTTTGCTGGTTGTTCCCTTGTTGGTTGTTGCTTTACCGGTTGTTCCCTTGTCGGTTGTTGCTTTACCGGTTGTTCCCTTGTTGGTTGTTGCTTTACCGGTTGTTCTCTTGTTGGTTGTTGCTTTACCGGTTGTTCTCTTGTTGGTTGTTGTTTTACCGGTTGTTCTCTTGTTGGTTGTTGCTTTACCGGTTGTTCTCTTGTTGGTTGCTTTACTGGCTGCTCCTTGTTTGGTTGAACTTCTTTTTGTGAACGGCCTTCATCATTTCTTTGCCTTGTAATTTTTACATCTTCCAGACTTGACACTTTGGAAGGGGCTGGTTTCCGCTGAACACTATTGTTCTTTTCCACCTTCGGCCTGTATATCTGAAGTTTATCGTTGCTGAGATTCTGACCTGGTTTATTGCTTTCGATAAGTGCAACCGGGGTAAATGTTCTGCCGGCACGTCTTTCTACTTCAACTCTGTCCGGACCTGCATTGTATCTTGTATTACGACCGGCATCCGTCATGATATTATTGATTACTGTAGTATTGTTGATGATCGTAACATTGTTTGAGTTATTGATATAATAGTTAGTGATATTTGTTCTTCCAAAATCCTGGTCTCTTACAAAGGTCCACTGGTTATAAGGCAAATTATACCCGTTGCTATAAGCAATTTCAAAACTGATCCCCGGACCTATTGGTGCCCATCCATAATAGTCATTTGATCTTCTCCAGCTAACCCATCCCGGGCCCCATTCAGAATCCGGAGCCCATAACCAACCGTAGTTACGATCATAGAACCAACGACCGTAATGAAAAGGCGCCCATCCCCATGAATAATCAGAAACCCAGGTCCATCCTGCATAAGTGTATATCCAATGACCATTGGTGCTATAAGGAGAAAACCCGGAATATACATCAGGAGACCAAACATATCCATAGTCTGAATTATCCACCCAATTACCATAAGGGGTCAGGTCATCATAAAAGATCTGGAAGTCGACGGACAACTGTGCAGATGCTTTTTGCGGTGCTATCCATGTAACTGCATTGAGACCGAGAAACAGGATAAAAACTTTAGTCATTGCTTTCATAATATTATTATTGAATTGTTTTTTAATAAGGGCTTTTTTTAAATATGTATCACATTCAATTAAAGTGCTGCGATGATCCTGTGCAGTTCTTCTTTTGTTTTGGCAAACCGGAGCCGTAGCTTTTCTGATACCGCTCCCGGCTCACTTCCTTCAAACATGCAATACTTACTTGTAATAAGTTCAAATTTAAGTTTAAGGTCGGCCTTCTCTTTGCCCCAGCCTTTATCTGCTTTTTCTTGTATTGACATATGTTTTAGTTTATAAATTATTTCAAAAATGATCTGTAAAGTTGCACCAGCTTATTCCGGAAACCGTTACACAACTATGCAAATAAGTTGCATCATTCATACATATCTGTTAAGCTTGTTCATTTTCTTCTTTCTTTTGTTCAGTCAGCTCGGAATATTCTTTTGAAAGCTGCGTTATCTCCTTCTCTGTTTTTTTCTCCAGGTCGATAACCAGGTTACTCGCCGGTTCATGTGATGATACAAGTTCATTCACTTTTAAATGAAGTGAAGCGGAGAAGCGATTAAAGGTTTTTTGGATGATAAATAAACTCAGGAAGGTAACTCCCAGGATAACATCCCCGATAGCTGCATGAATATCTTGCTGGTAAAACTGTTTGTTGCAGAGCCAGAAAATGACCAGGCATAAGGCGAGGATAAATGTGAGGGAATTGCCGAGTATAGCAATAGCAACCGAGGCCAGTTTTTCAAACCTTCTTTCTGTATGCCGGTATATATTTTTCATGGGTGTTAATTAAAGATCTCATAGAAAACAGCAAGTTTTCAATTCCTGTAAACCGGTGGAATTAGTTTGCTGGCACCCGGTATCGTATCAACAATAAGGTCCTTGAAGGAATTATATGATCCACATGTAACCGGGTTGAGCAATTGGGCTAATTCTTTTTATATACGAACTCCTTTTAAAGAATCCAGTATACCAAATGCCCTCAGGAGCCAAATAATTATAATTATCACCACTACTATGTTGAGGATGTTTTTGATCTTGCGATCCATTGGGATATAGTTGTTTATCAACCAGAGAATAATACCGGCGACAATCAATACAACTAAAATGGTAAGTAAAGGCATAATAATGATTTTAAAATTGATAAAATAAAAAATGAATGATGTGTTAATTAAGGAATAAAGATGAGCTTCCTGATCTTGTTAACGTTACACAAACCTGTAAATAAATTACATAATTCATATGTTTTAATGGTTTTCGGAAAATTTGATATCCTGCAGGTAAGAATTATGTAAATTTTTATTCGGATTATATAACAATAACAGGTACAAAAGAACACATCTTTATACCGGCTAAAAATTATACTTATGACTATTACTACTTTATTTTCCGTAATTATTATGGTACCACTTATTATTATCTTCTTATTTCGCCGGTTCTTCCAGAATAAAAAGAATGTACCGGGTGAATTATTTACTGAAGCACTGCGAAATGAAAACAGCGGGTATTTTGAAACGGCGATAATGAAGTATGAAAGAGCTTTGGATGAAGTTAAAAAAAACCGGTTCGGGGATAACAGCCTGAAAAGTAAAATTATTGAGAAGCTTAAAGTATTGCATACGGTTATTGAATATAAAAACGGGTTTCATTTTGAGAGGCAGGATGCCTGATACGTATGCGGTTATTAACTGAATAATCTTTTTCTCATATAGCAGTTGGTTTTGGTTAAAGCCCCCCGATTATTCGGGGGGCTTTTTTAGGTAATGCTAAAAAAAAAGAAAAGATAAAAAGAAAATGAAGTGCGGGCAGTAAATAATACGTGAGTAAAAAGTAAATTTTAATTTCCCGTTCCGGCATTTGTATTTTCGTACAGACCCGGCTCCTGGCTTATCTTGTCCTTTGTATCCTGCAAACGCTGAAGCAATTGTTGCGTCTCTGTATCTTCTGTTTCAGCAGCGTTATTGATCCTGGCAGAACTTCGAACCCTGGTACGCAAGCCGGACCGCAGGGCAAATATGGCGATCAAAAGAAACAATGCTATTCTTAAAATATCTTTGGCGATCATTTTTGAAGACTATATTATGGATGTTCGGGGCTCCTGTAATTAGTAAGATGTGATCTGTTAATTACAGGTAAAATTGAAAATATTTATGTATGCAAGTGTTATACAATCATGTAAATAAATTACACAATTCATACATCCTCGAGAGAGATGCGTCTTTTGGTCTTAAGTTTCCTGAAGAACGATGGTGTTAACCCGGTAATTTTCTTGAATTGGCTGGATAAATGAGCCACACTGCTGTAATTAAGTTTCCAGGCGATTTCTGTAAGGTTGAGTTCATCATAAATGATCAACTCTTTTGCCCGTTCAATTTTGTGGATGATAATATAGTGCTCGATCGTAGTACCCGTGGCTTCTGAAAAAAGGTTAGCAAGATAAGTATAGTTATGGTTGAGTTTCTTGCCGATATAATCAGAATTTTTGGTCCTGGGAAATTCGTCTTCATAATGTACCATCTCCACAATGACATTTTTTATTTTTTCGATCAGCTGGGCTTTTTTATCATCCATGAGCTCAAGCCCCGATCTCATTAAAGCGGTCTTTAACTGGTCAAGTTGCTCAGGAGTAATATTTTCTTCGATGTCCACTTCGCCTAATTCCACCATCCTGTAGTGCAATCCTAATTTATCCAATTCTGCTTTTACTACCATTTTGCAGCGAATGCTTACCATGTATTTGATATAAAGTTTCAATTTATCTTATGCTAATGATATAAAATTTAGTGGCTAATACTTTATTGAAGATAAATAATTTATTGTTCATCTTCCCCGTCCTGTCAGGTCAGCAAAACAGGTAGTTAGTTTTTTCTTTCATGCCTCCTCCTTACTATGCATAATTACGTAGCCCGGGCTAAATTGATTTGGTATAAATCAAGATCAACAGGTTTTTATTTTGTAATCAGAGCGTAACTGGACTTCCTTTATAAAAGCGATCCTCATCCGGGAAACTACTGTTAACCCGAAATATTAAAAAGGTCATTATGAACCCCCAAAACATCAACCAGGAAATCCTTCTTTTCATCGGTACCAGCTTTGCCAACCGTAAACTCTGTGATACTGAAAATAAGGAAGCCAGATCCATAACAACTCATGAAAAACTGGAGAATGCCTGCTGGGATGGCTTGCTGGGCGAACTGCTGCCTGACCTGGCTGGCGCTACCCGTTCAAAAGCCGAAGGTATTATCTGGAAGATCATTACTGCAGATAATTTTCTTTGTATCAACATGGGTGCATACAATAAACCGGTGATGGGTGAGTCGTCTATTGACCCTTATTGTTTTATAACATCGCTGAATATTAATTGATCAATATCCTGTAAAATCAAAAAATCCTATGCTTACTGCCTTAACTGTTTTATTGATCCGCCAGTATAAGTTGGCCGGAAGCCGGCAGGAGTTTTTTAAATGGCTGTTTCAAAGTATCCAGCTTTATGCTTTCAGGGCAGTCCGCCTGGCCATGGCATTCCTGCTCATTGTTACTATATTAAAAGCCTGAGGGATCTTCTCATTGCAGATGGGATAAACAGGTAGCAAGACTTTCCTTCCAGTCCTTCAATTTAATACCAAAAACCTGTTGAATTTTTGTTTTATCAAGTGCCGAATAAGCCGGTCGCTTTGCAGGAGTTGGATATTGTGATGTGGAAATGGGATTAATTTTACAGTTACTTCCGGTTAATTCTTTTATTGCAATGGCAAGATCATACCAGCTGATGATCCCTTCGTTGCTGAAATGGAAAATACCGTGAGTCGTGAGTCGTGAGCCTGCCTGTCCGGTAGGCAGGTCGTGAGTGGGAAGAGTCGCTATAATTTGTATTATCGTTTCTGCAAGGTCAAAGGCGTAAGTAGGTGAGCCAAATTGATCGTTCACCACATTGATCTCTTCTTTTTCTTGCAAAAGTTTCAACATCGTCCTCACAAAGTTTTTTCCAAACTCCGAATACACCCAGGATGTGCGGATGATGATCGAATCCGGATTAAATTGCATGGCCTGCTTCTCTCCTTCTAATTTGCTGGCGCCATACACAGATTGTGGATTGGTAGCTGAATCTTCTTTGTATGGAACAGTTGCTGTTCCGTCAAAAACATAATCGGTGGAGATATGTATGAACCTGCATTGATGCTCTTTACAAATAGCTGCCAGCACACCCACTGCTTCAGCATTGATCTGGAATGCCCTGTCCTTTTCCTGTTCTGCCCGGTCGACAGCGGTGTAAGCTGCACAATTAATTAAATATTGTGGCTGATACGTATTAAAGTAATGCCTGGCCGTTTCAAAATGATGAATGGGCAGATCTTCTTTTGATAAAAAAATGAATTCGAATTGCGGGAACGATGCAGATATTTTTTTAAGTTCTTTTCCTAACTGACCATTAGAACCGGTTACCAGTATCTTGCCCCCATCCCCGCCGGCCGGCGGGGTGTTTTGAGTTTCACCCATTTAAAAGATGTTTATGAATAGACAAAAGTATTAGTGCAATCTTTTAATAATGGAAGCTGTTTGTCTTTATCAGATATAATTGCATCTTTAGCAGGTACCTGCCAGTCAATATTCAGTGCAGGATCGTTATAAATGATCCCGGACTCGCTTTCCTTGTTATAAAACCCGTCACATTTATACAATACTTCGGCTTTTGCACTCAGCACAGAAAATCCGTGTGCAAATCCTTTTGGAATAAATAATTGTCTTTTGTTCTTTGCCGAAAGCACTTTACAGTAACTCTTGCCGAAAGTTGGCGAGCCTTTGCGGATATCAACTACCGCATCCAAAATTTTTCCTCTTAACACCCGTATCAATTTCGATTGTGCAAAAGGAGGAAGCTGGTAATGAAGCCCTCTTATTACCCCATAGCCGGAAGAAGACTGGTTATCCTGTACCCAACGAAAATCAATACCGGCTTCCCTGAATATTTTTTCATTATAGGATTCAAAAAAATAACCACGACTGTCTTCAAACACATTAGGTTCAAAAACCAGTAAGCCGGGAATATCAGTTTTATGAAATGGCATATTATAAACTCCAGTAAGTTCTGTTGGTAATTTTATTTCTGTAGATCCCTTTCAGGTCGGCCACGAGGCCATGTGATTTGGTGATACCTGCAAAATAATCGTCATCATGCTCCAGGTAATCTTTATGCGGCACTGTAATAATGACTGCATCATAATCATTCCCGGTTTTTTCTGCAAGGCCAAATCCATATTCATGCTTCAGTTCATCCGAATCCGCATGCGGATCTTCCACATCAACATTCACATAATATGACTTCAGCGCTTTTACAACATCTGCCACTTTTGAATTACGGATATCACTTACATTCTCTTTGAACGTAGCCCCTTTCACCAATACTTTCGCCGACTTTACATCACCTGAATTTTTTATGATATGCTGCACCACTTTTTTGGCAACATACTTGGCCATATTATCATTAATGTTGCGGCCGGCTAAAATAACTTCTGCATCATAACCCAGTTCGCTGGCTTTATAAGTAAGATAATAGGGATCAACGCCGATACAATGCCCGCCGACAAGACCCGGTTGAAATTTTAAAAAATTCCATTTGGTACCGGCCGCTTCCAGCACTTCGAATGTATTGATACCCATCATTCCAAAAATAATAGATAGTTCATTCATCAGCGCAATGTTCAGGTCCCGCTGTGTGTTCTCGATGATCTTTGCAGCTTCGGCCACTTTGATGCAGGAAGCCCTGTGTACTCCTGCCGCTACAACCAGTTCATAGACTTTCGCAATTTCGTCCAGCGATCCTGCATCACATCCTGAGACCACTTTGATGATCTTAGCCAGTGTATGTGTTTTATCACCCGGGTTAATTCTTTCGGGTGAATACCCGGATTTAAAATCGGTCACATTTTTTAACCCTGATAATTTTTCAATCACCGGCAGGCAATCTTCTTCGGTGCAACCGGGATATACTGTTGATTCGAATACAACATAGTCTCCTTTCTTGATCACTTTACCGATCGTCTCTGAAGCTTTAATAACCGGTACAAGATCCGGCACATTATGTTCATCAACGGGTGTGGGAACGGCCACGATAAAGAATCTTGCTTCTCGTAATACATCCAGTGAATCTGTAAAAAGAATATCACATCCTTCAAAATCATTTTTCTCCATTTCATTGCTCGGGTCAATGCCCTGCTTCATCATCTCCACTCTTTTTGGATTGATGTCAAACCCAATCACAGATATCTTCCGGGCAAATTCCAGTGCGATCGGCAATCCTACATAACCTAAACCGATGACAGCCAGCTTTGCCTTCTTATCAACTAATTCTTTGTACATATATTTGATTTAAAGATGTGTCAGACGCTCTGCGAGACTTCTGACAGCTCATATTATTTTTATACTTGCTTTAAACATGTGTCAGACGCTCTGCGAGACTTCTGACAGCTCATATTATTTTTATACTTGCTTTAAACATGTGTCAGACGCTCTGCGAGACGTCAGACACCTCCTGTTATTTTTGGCTTATAAATTCTTTGGGCAGTTTGGATAATTCCTCTTTCGGCAACGACTTAAAATAATCATAGGTGATCTTCAACCCTTCTTTACGATCCACTTTTGGTTCCCAACCTAAAATTGTTTTTGCTTTGGTGATATCAGGCTGTCTTTGTTTCGGATCATCTACCGGCAAGGGCTTGTAAACGATCTTTACTTTATTACCCGTCAAAGCCAGAATTTCTTCAGCAAATTCTTTCAGCGAAATTTCATTAGGATTGCCGATGTTCACGGGCATGATATAATCACTCAGCAATAATTTATAAATACCATCGATCAGGTCATCCACATAACAAAAACTTCGGGTCTGCGATCCATCACCAAACACAGTCAGGTCTTCGCCACGCAAAGCCTGCCCGATAAATGCCGGCAGTGCTCTACCGTCGTTGAGCCGCATTCTCGGACCATAGGTATTAAATATTCTTACGATCCTTGTATCCACTCTATGAAACGTATGATAAGCCATGGTAATGGATTCCATATAACGTTTGGCTTCATCATAAACACCTCTTGGACCAACCGGGTTTACATTGCCCCAATACTCTTCCGTTTGCGGATGCACCTGCGGGTCGCCATATACTTCACTGGTGCTTGCTACCAGCATCCTTGCTCCTTTTGCTTTGGCAAGACCCAGGCAATTATGCGTACCCATCGCTCCTACTTTCAAGGTCTGAATAGGGATCTTTAAATAATCGATCGGGCTTGCAGGTGAAGCGAAGTGAAGGATATAATCCAGGGGACCAGGTATATTAATGAACTTGGTAACATCATGATGATAGAATTCGAACTGCTCCAGTTTAAATAAATCCTGAATATTTTTCAGGTCACCGGTGATGAGGTTATCCATACCAAAGACATGGTAACCTTCTTTGACAAAGCGGTCACAAAGATGTGAACCCAGGAACCCGGCTGCCCCGGTTATTAATACCCGTTTGCGTTGCATAGCTTTTAATTTACAATGGCCCTTCCTACACTTTCATAATGAAAACCAAGTTCCCTGATCGCGGCTAATTCAAAAAGATTCCGCCCGTCGAAGATAACTTTGTTTTTCAGGCGGGTTACTATTTTTAAAAAATCAGGCGTACGGAATTCATTCCATTCTGTTGCAATGATCAGCGCATCCGCATCTTTTAGTGCATCATACTGGTTGGCCGCATAGCTGATCTTATCTCCAATAAGGTTCTTTACATTTTGCATTCCTTCGGGATCGAAAGCACATACGGTAGCTCCTGCAGCTATCAATGCATCGATCATATATAAAGCCGGCGCTTCTCTTACATCGTCTGTATTAGGTTTGAAGGCGAGTCCCCATAAAGCAAAGTGTTTTCCTGTCAGGCTATTGTTGTCCGAATGGACTCCTTTGGAGAAATATTTTTTTATGCCGGGGATCAAATGCAGCTTCTGGTCCTGGTTCACTCTCATCACTGCATTCAATATTTCAAAATCATAGTTTGCTTCTTTGGCTGATCTGACCAATGCCTGCACATCTTTCGGGAAACAACTGCCACCATAACCGATGCCGGGGAATAAAAATCTTTTCCCGATCCGCTCATCACTACCGATACCCCGCCTGATCATATCCACATCGGCACCTAGTTTTTCGCAAAGCCTTGCTATCTCATTCATGAATGAGATCTTGGCGGCCAAAAAAGAATTGGCTGCGTATTTGGTCAGCTCTGCTGAACGTTCATCCATGAATATCACCGGGTTTCCCTGGCGAACAAAGGGACCATAGAGATCACTCATTAGTTTTCTTGCTCTTTCGGATACAGTTCCGATCACCACCCTGTCGGGTTTCATAAAATCTTCTACGGCCACTCCCTCTCTTAGAAATTCAGGATTCGAAACCACATCAAACTCCCCTTTATAATTTTTTGCAATGGCATGATGTACTTTCCCGGCTGTACCCACCGGCACGGTGCTTTTATCAACGATCACTTTATAATCTGTCAATACCTTTCCCAATTCATCAGCGACCCCCAAAATATATTTCAGGTCAGCAGAACCATCTTCCCCGGGCGGAGTTGGTAAAGCCAGGAAAATAATTGCAGCATCTTTTACACCTTCTGCAAGATTGGTTGTAAAACGCAAACGATCTTCTTTCAGGTTGCGCAGGAAAAGTTTTTCCAGGCCCGGCTCATAAATAGTTATCTCAGCATTTTTTAATTTGCTGACCTTGCTGGCATCGATATCTACACAGGTAACATCGTTTCCCGTTTCGGCAAAACAAGTGCCTGTAACCAATCCAACATAACCTGTTCCAACTACTGTTATTTTCATTGCAGGATTTATTTATTTACAAATTCCAAAACTTTCTTAGTAATAAAATCCAATTGCTCTTCATCCAGTTCCGTATGAATCGGCAGGGAAATAACCCGTTCGGTAAGCCAATCCGTTACCGGCATTACCTGCGATGCCACATTGAATTCTTCAAACATTTTTTGCTTATGCCCCGGCACCGGGTAATAGATCATCGAAGGTATATTGTTGTCCGCCAAATATTGATTCAGCTTGTTCCGGTCAACTCCTTCAAGTATTAATGTATACTGGTGAAAAGCATGATCGGAATAAACAGCCCTGAAGGGTGTTTTAATTTTTGAGTTACCAGCAAAGGCGCTGTCATAAAAATCAGCCGCTTTTCTCCTGGCTGCAATGTATTCATCAAGGTGTTTCAGTTTTATATTCAGGATCGCAGCTTGCAGGGTATCAAGCCGGCTGTTGCATCCAACCACATCATGATAATAACGTTTGCTTTGCCCGTGATTGGCGATCATTTTCATTTTTGCGGCCAGTCCATCATCGTTGGTAAAAATAGCTCCCCCGTCACCGAATGCTCCCAGGTTTTTTGACGGATAAAATGAAGTAGTACCGATCTGTCCAATGGTACCTGTTTTCTTTTTTGAACCATCCGAAAAAGTATAATCGCAACCAATGGCCTGGGCATTATCTTCTATCACATACAGGTTATTTTTTTTGGCAATAGCCATGATCGGCTCCATGGGCGCAGCATGCCCGTATAGATGAACAGGAACGATGGCTTTTGTTTTGGGACCGATGGCTTTTTCCAATGCAGCCGCATCCATGCAGAATGTTTGGGCATCCACTTCCACGAATACCGGTTTCAGTCTTAGCAATGCGATCACTTCGGTAGTAGCGATATATGTAAAAGAAGGTGTAATTACTTCATCACCGGGTTGCAGGTCTAAGGCCATCATGGCAATTTGCAAGGCATCGGTACCATTAGCACATGGAATGCTATGCTTAACGCCTAGATAAGAGGAAAGATCAGTTGCAAATTCCTGTACAGGCTTGCCGTTGATAAAGGCAGTACTCTCCATTACATCGATGACGGCTTTATCCACTTCGGGTTTTATTTTATGATACTGAGTTCTGGTGTCAACCATCTGGATGGGGCGCATCAGGAAAGGATCTTTAGTTGGAAAAGTATTTAAAGGTCATATGGGTCATATAAGTTATATGGGTCAAATGAGAATATACTTTAAAATCGAACAGGCAATTGTTGAGCGGCGAAGCTGACTTATTTGACCTATTTGACTTATTTGACTACTTTGACTTTCGAGTCGCAAAAATAGTAAAATACAGGTAGTTTACCCGATTGCTTTTACATTTGCTGCTAAGTTAAAAACAAGCATTTGACAGTTTTCCTGTACAACATTTTCCTGATCATTTACCGGATCGCAGTCCGCATTGCATCCACCTGGAGTAAAAAAGCCCGGCTGTGGCTGGAAGGAAGAAAAAATATTTTTGACAAAATAATTTCAGCGACAAAGACCAATCATGGAAAGATCATCTGGATGCATTGCTCTTCTCTTGGAGAGTTCGAACAGGGCCGGCCCTTGCTTGAAAAAATGAAAATTGAATACCCCGGTATTCATATCCTCCTTACATTTTTTTCCCCTTCAGGTTATGAAGCCCAAAAAAATTACAAAGGAGCGGACTGGGTTTTTTACCTGCCGATGGACTCGCCGGCTAATGCAAAGAAGTTCGTTACTATTATAAACCCACGAATGGCAATTATTGTAAAATACGATTACTGGTATTATTATGTCAAAGCAATAAAAGAAAAAGGCATACCTCTTTTGCTTATCTCGGCCTTATTTTCTCAAGACACGGCTTTTTTTAAATGGTATGGCCGGCTTCAACGGAAAATGCTGCGCTGCTTCACACATTTCTTTGTGCAGAACGATGAATCAAAAAAATTGCTTGGTAGTCTTGGTTATTCCAATGTTACAGTGGCCGGTGATACCCGCTTCGACCGGGTGATCGAGATAGCTGAACAATGGGAACCCATTCCTGCCATAGAACAATTTATTGGCAATAGCAAAGCAATTGTCGCCGGCAGCACCTGGCCGGAAGATGAAGAAGTATTGCAAAAAGTATTTGCTTCTTTGCCTGACAAATCACTGAAACTGATCATCGCCCCGCATGATATCAGTGAAAAAAATATCGGCTCTATTAAAGAACTTTTCCCTAAGGCTATTTTGTTCTCCGAACTAAAAACCGGTAACCTGCCTACCGGACAGGCAGGCCAGCAACCAGTAACCAGTAACTGCCTCATCATCGACAATATCGGAATGCTTTCCCGGCTATATAAATATGGCTACGTTACTTATGTGGGCGGGGGTCTGCGAACTATGGGAGTACATAATGTACTGGAAGCAGCCGTGTATCATAGAATTGTTCTTTTTGGCGACTATTTCAGAAAATATACCGAGGCGGTTGAATTAGTGTTATCAGCAGGTGGAATACCCTTTACCGATGTAAAAAGAGATGGAATGATGCTTAAAGAATTAATTGAAGCATTGCTTGCCAACAATGAAGAATATAATTACAGGAGTAAAGCAGCAGGCGACTTTGTACAATCAAACAAAGGCGCTACGCAGAAGATCCTACAATATATTCAGGAAAAACGTCTTTTAACCAGCTGATCAAAGTGCTGAACTGAAACAAGATCCTTACTCCATCCCAGTTTTGTTTTCAGTTCCCTGCTTATCCAATATTCTGCCTCTGCATAAATATTAAAACTGTTGATGGTTTTGATACTACGTTCATACATATTCTCATCACCCCTGAAAAGTTCATTGATAAAAAGAAACCGGTCATTGATGCCAACAGCTTTGCGAAGGTCTTTTACGGGGGTTTCCTTGAATACCTCTATAAGTTCTGTTTTCCCCTGTTTTAATTTATCGTTCAATGATTCTGCCTGGGCCGTGGCATCATTGACTTCTTTTCCGTGCTCTCTGGACTGATGGGATAAAGTAGGTATTTCCGTCATCGGGTCAAAAACCATATCCAGTTGCCCGTTTCTCTGCACCACTGAAAGAGTACCATTATCCACCAGGATCGTTTCTTTAACCTCCGTGGTTTCTTGTACCTCCTGCACCGCTTTCTCCATAACCTTTGGAGCATATTTTTCATAGCCGGCCGCCACACCTACTACATTGCTGATAGGAAGAACCACCGCCACTTTTGCGGTGCCAAGGCTTTGCTGGGTATTTGACTTGAGTTTGGTCAGTTCAAACTGTATTAACTGTACAGTGCCCAGCAAGAGGGCCGGGTCAGCATTTTGCTGAAACTGCTCATTTAATTTGCTGATGAGGGATTCTATTCGTTCCATTCTGTATTTTTGATCGCTGATGAATATTGGGCGTTTGGTTTGTATAAATTGATTAACGTAATCAGTGTTCCTAAAATTACAAACACTTTGCCAATAAACTCAGTATCTATTTCATAAACGAAATCTTAACAATGTTTATTGAACCCAACACCAGCGGCCAACGCCGCGGAAGCATAGAAGTGATTTGCGGCTCCATGTTCAGCGGCAAGACCGAAGAACTCATCCGCCGGCTCAAAAGAGTGAAGATCGCCAACCTGAAAGTGGAGATATTCAAACCTGCTATTGACACCCGCTATGATGAAGTGAAGATCGTATCTCATGATTCCACGGCCATTCAATCCACCCCGGTTGACAATTCACAGAAAATATTACTGATGGCAGGAGATGTGGAGGTGATCGGGATCGATGAGGCCCAGTTCTTTGACAGCGAAATAGCTAATGTATGCGATGAACTGGCTTTCCGCGGCATGCGGGTCATTGTAGCCGGGCTGGATATGGATTACCTCGGTAATCCATTTGGACAAATGCCTTATATCATGGCAAAGGCCGACTATGTGACCAAGCTGCATGCTATTTGTATGAAATGCGGGAATATGGCCAATTACTCTTACCGGAAAGTATCCAATGATGAGCAGGTATTGCTGGGCGCTAAGGATGCATATGAACCGAGGTGCAGGAATTGCTATAACGAGAAATAAAGAATAAGAAATAAGAAATTAGAAATAAAGAATAAGGAAGTATGTCCTAACCCATTTGACCTATTTGACTCATTTGACCTATATGACCTGAATGTGAGCAGGAACCATCAACTACCTCGCTTTACCTTTTATTTTTGTTATCATCTTTATTGATGAGCTCTTTCCACTTTCATTGATCGTCATTGTCATGTCCTGGTCAGCATTCACCACCAGTCCCAACCGGCTATCTACAACAATAGTTCCTTTGATCAGGCCGCTAATTTTCTCATTTCCTTCACCGGGTTCCACTTGGGTTCTTTCCGTCAGCGTAACTATATCTCCTTCGATATCGGTCACTTTATAAGTTGAAGTATAGTTGCCTCCTATTTCTCCTTTCACCACGGAATTTTTTTGCCAGCTATCGCCAACCTTAACTTCCCTATTGGGAAAAATATAGAACACTCTCTCCAATTGGCTTTTTGTTTTTTCTGAATTGAATTGCTGACTGAACCTTTGTTTCATTTCCTGGCTTTGTTTTTCATCCAAAGACAATGAATCAACGATCGCATTCGTCATATTCTCAAAGCCGGCCAGTTCTTTTATCTTACCTTCTGCATCCACTTTCATAATAAATTTTTGCCCCTTGATCGCACCGAATATACTATTCAGCAATTTCATCGGGTCCTTGCCACCCACCGATTTACCCAGGTTGGGCAGGGGTTTATCCGTATCAATGTCCAGGAACAAGCCGCCAATTTCCATTTTCAACCTGAACCTGTCAATTGCCGTGTTAATGGTCTTGACCTGGCCATCGTCATCCGTCACATCCATGGAGTAATAAGCGGAAAGGTCGATCTGTGTTGTTTTGCCGTTGCTCTCCTTGTCCGTATTGCTGATCATTTCATAATCATAACCTTTCCCTTTTTCAAAATTGAATTTCAGCATTTTTGATGTGGAAGAAGCTTTGCCGGTAGTTTGACATGACTGAATAACTATAGTACTAATGATCGCAAGAACTATTATCAGCAGAGGACTTATTTTTTTCATTTCAGGTGTATTGTAAAGGGCAAATTAGAATATTAAAACGAGACAGAAACCCGTTTTAGCAGTATTTTCGCATAAACCTGTTTTATCAGTTCAGCCCGCCACATATTCACACTTTTTAAAAAAGACCTCCTGCTTGAAGTCAGGCAACAGTATAGTTTTTATGGCATCCTGTTATATATAGGTTCCACCATCTTTGTTCTTTTCATGGCGATGAATGAACCCGAAAGCAAAGTATGGAACGGTTTGTTCTGGGTTATCCAGTTATTTATCTGCATCAATGCCGTTGCCAAAAGTTTTTTGCAGGAAAACCGCGGCCGCATGCTTTATTTTTATTCCATAGCCAGCCCCGCAGATTTTGTATTAGCCAAATTACTATTCAACTCATTGCTGATGCTGGTGATGAGTTTACTAAGCCTTTTTCTTTTTACACTTTTTCTCGGTAACCCGATCCAAAAAGCCGGACCATTCATCGGGCTCGTCTTACTCGGCGGATGGAGCTTAAGCCTTGTTTTTACTTTTTTAGCCGCTATTGCCGCAAAAGCCCAACAAAATGCAGCTATCATGGCGGTACTTGGTTTTCCGCTGATCATTCCCCAGTTATTATTATTAATGCGTTTGTCCAATGCAGCTTTTGCCCCGTTACTAACCATCCCGCTAAACAACATTCTATTATTAGTGGCGCTTGATCTCATGGTGATACTGCTTGCTGTCATTCTTTTTCCATTTCTCTGGAAAGACTAAAGAATGTCGAATAGCAAAGTCTAAACTTTCTCATTCCTTATTTTCTTGGCCCCCTATCCCAGCCCGACCTTCGGTCCCAACCTACGGTTGTCCGCAAGGGGGAAAGGAGTGCTGACGTAGCACAATTAATTTTTCGTTCTTTAAGAGCTTTCGTACTTTTTCATTTTTTATTTTTCATCCCTTATTTCTCATTTCTTATTTCTTATTCTATATTCAGTTTTCCCCTTATTTTTGCCCTCTTTCTGGACCATTGACAGTTGAAAAAAACTATATGCACAAGTCCTGGTGGAAGATGACAGCTGTCGCCTTGCTGCTTTACACGGTTATCGGTGGTTTTTTATTGGATGTGCCTCAGCTGCCTGCCCTGGAAGAAACGATCCGCAATCTCTATTTCCATGTTTGCATGTGGTTTGGCATGATGATATTATTTACGGTATCTCTTGTTAATTCCATCCGCTACCTCCGCAATTTCAATATGAAATATGATATCTATGCCCGGCATTATGCCACCGTAGGGATCGTATTTGGCATATTGGGATATTCCACCGGCGCCATCTGGATGAGTTATACCTGGGCCGATCCGAATAACCCGGCTTTTGATTCTTTCAGCGCTATTGCCAGAGAACCGAAACTGATCGGGGCAGCTATCGCCCTGCTTATTTATTTTGCCTACATGGTGCTGCGTGATTCCATTAATGATATGGACAAAAAAGCAAGGATAAGTTCTGTCTATAATATTTTTGCTTATGCTATGTTATTCCCTTCCATCTGGATCATACCAAGAATATTACCAAGCCTGCACCCGGGACAAACGGGTAACCCGGCGCTGGATATGAAAGATATTGATAACAGGATGCGACTGGTCTTTTACCCGGCAGTGATCGGCTGGACATTATTAGGCGTATGGATCACTACCCTGAAAATACGGTTGAGTTTATTAAAAGAAAAAAAGATGATGTCATGATGAATATTAAAAGAATATCTTCTTTGCTCGCAGTCCTGCTGGTTTCTTTCATCGGCTTTGCGCAGGATGAAAACCCCGATAGCTATCGGGGGAAGATGGCTGATGTGATGCGGAGCAATGGAAGGATCTATGTAGTTGTGGCTGTTGTATTGACCATATTGATCGGTCTTATTCTTTATGTGTTTCGCTTAGACCGGAAGATGACCAAACTTGAAAAAGAAACTAAAAGCTAAAGGCTAACAGCTAATGGCTAATAGCTAATAGCTAACTTTAAATAAAAATTGAATTTATGTCAGACAAACAGTATAGCTTTTTTGGCGCTGTTGAAAGAAGTTTCGATAAAGCCGCCAAGTTCACCAAATGGGATAAAGGTGTTCTCGAACAGATCAAAGAATGTAACGCTGTTTATCAAATGCGTTTCCCCTTAAAAAGAGATGACGGGACCATTGAAGTAATTGAAGCCTATCGTGTACAGCATTCGCATCATAAAACGCCCTGCAAAGGAGGTATCCGTTTTGCTGCCGAGGTAAACCAGGATGAAGTAATGGCCCTTGCTGCATTGATGACTTACAAGTGTGCCATTGTAAATGTTCCTTTTGGTGGTGGCAAAGGTGGTATCAAGATCAACCCAAGAAAATATTCCCCCTACGAACTGGAAAAGATCACCAGGCGTTATACTGCTGAATTAATAAAAAAGAATTTTATTGGACCCGGCACGGATGTACCTGCGCCTGACTATGGAACAGGTGAAAGAGAAATGGCATGGATACTGGATACTTATTCTGCCATGCACCCGGGCGAGATCGATGCAGCCGGTTGTGTAACGGGTAAGCCGGTAACACAGGGTGGAGTTCGTGGGCGCCGCGAAGCAACAGGTCTTGGTGTTTTCTTTGGCCTGCGTGAAGTATGCAATATGCCGGATGTAATGAAGAAACTTGGATTGACAACCGGGGTGGAAGGTAAAAGAGTAGCCGTGCAGGGTTTGGGTAATGTGGGTTATCATAGCGCCAAATTTTTCCAGGATGCAGGTGCGATCATTATTGGTTTGTCAGAACATGACGGAGCCGTTTACAATGAGAAAGGTCTTGATGTGGATGATGTATTTAATTTCCGTAAAACAACCGGCAGTATAGTGAAATATGAGAAAGGCAGCCATTTTGCAAAAAAGGAAGATATGCTGGAGATGGATTGCGATATTTTAATTCCTGCTGCGCTGGAAAATGTAATTGATGCCGATAATGCACCGAGAGTGAAAGCAAAGATCGTTGGCGAAGCAGCCAACGGCCCGCTGACACCAGATGCAGATGATATATTGGGTAAAAAAGGAATACTGGTGGTGCCTGATATGTATCTCAATGCTGGCGGTGTAACCGTTTCTTATTTTGAATGGCTGAAAAACCTGAGCCATGTTCGTTATGGACGTTTAGAAAAAAGATTTACCGAGAACCTGAATGCACATATACTTGGACAGATGGAAGAACTGAGTGGTAAGAAAGTAACAGAGAACGAAAGGGAATTCATCATGCACGGGCCGGATGAAGTGGATCTTGTTTATAGCGGTCTTGAAGAAACCATGATCAATGCCACACATGAGATCATGAATATATGGAATAACAATCCTGATATTCCTGATATGCGGACAGCGGCTTATGTAGTTGCTATCAATAAAGTGGGAACGAGTTATGCGGAGCTGGGAATATTCCCTTAGACCAACACCAATTGCTTATTATCGGAATCCCGTTTACGAAAGTGGACGGGATTTTTTTGTTTGTACGTTTTGGTGTTGATTACTAAACTATAAACGTGCGGGAAGTATCGTATATTTAAGAGTTAGCGGCTATTCCTTAACCATCTTTTTATGCAAAGATTAATTGTCACATGTGTAGTAATTAACTTTCTTTATCCATCAATTGCTCAGTCGGACACACTCACAAAGAAGCAGCAAAAAGGGTTTCTATTCCTTTCAGCATATAATTATAGGTACGATTACGATGGAGGACACATGAGGCCGCTTGGATTTCACGATTTTTTTTATCCTTCATATGATTTTAGTTTAGAAGACACTGTCATATATACTGGCGGAATAAGAATGGATTTTATTATCGGAAGATATGGTTTGAAGAAGAATGCTATTAAAGTGTATGGCCAAGACACTTCACATTGCTATGAGTATGACAGCTTTTACGTTTTGCCTGTCGTAATTGACTTCAAACAATATGAAGATTATGAACCGTTTGTTTGCAGAAGAAATTTTTACAGGTTTAGAACTATCAACGGTAAAGAATTAAGGTTTGAATATTTACACAAAGCAGCCACTATTACTAGATTGACAGAAGTGCCTATCAAAGTAAAGAAAAGAATAAACCAGCAGAACAGCCGCTAACATGGGGTTTTCTGCTAGACCGCTAAACTTTCTTGCCATATCGAAAACGCAACCCATCCCCCTCCCCCAACGTCCTGATAACCGCATCAGGTTTATTTATCGAAAACATTATCTTCGTCACCGCCTACGCCGGGCTACGGCGGGTAAAACCTCCAAAAACAAAAACATGAAAAAATTATTATTTGCCGTTCTCAGTTTCGCTGTGGTTTCGGCCCATGCACAATCCGCAGATGAGGTGATCCAGAAATTCAGCGCCAATATGGGCGGACTGGAAGCCTTCAATAAAATCACTTCCGCAAAAATGACGGGCACTTATTCCACCCAGGGCAACGATCTTTCCCTAACCGTACAAATCATCAATGGCAAAGCCATGCGTACCGATGTGGAAGTAATGGGCCAGGCCGTTACCAATGTTTATTATAACGGGAAGGGCTGGAAGATCAACCCTTTTGCCGGCGCAACCGCTGCCACAGAAGTGACCGGCTCAGAATTGAGTGACTTTAAAGGACAAGCAAGCCTGTCCAGCCAACTGATGGATTACAAAGCAAGAGGCCACCAGGTGGAATTGCAGGGAGAAGAAACAGTAGAAGGCATAAAGGCTTTCAAAATAAAACTGACCAATAAAGAAGATGGAAAAGTAACCACCTATTTTATTTCATCAGCTGATTATACACTGATCAAATCGGTTACCAGCCGCTCAATCCAGGGACAGGACATGGATGTGGAATCGTTCTATTCGAACCTGAAAGAGTTCGGTGGCATAAAATTCTTTATGACAAGGGATTCTAAAATAGAAGGCCAGACATTTCAAACCGTGACGTATGAAAAGATCGAACTGAATGTAACCATCGATGAAAAGATATTTGCAATGCCGAAGTAATAAACTTTTATTACAGGAAAACCCCGTTTGCAGTTGCAAACGGGGTTTTCTTTTGGGAAATACATAAATTGTGAATACAACTATTCAGCAGCATTATCAATATAATACCACCGGCAATGAATTTCGGCTTTTACGACCAATACAAACAATATTCAACTGTTGAATTATTAAAGATCGTAAAGAAAGCAACAGACTATCAGCCGGAAGCTGTTGAAGCTGCAAGAGCCGTCCTTGCTCAAAGACAGGTTGCTCAACATGAACTCGAAGAAGCTGACCATTTTATCAAAGAGGAGGAAAAACAGGCCAAAGCCTTTTCGAATAAGATCGGCTCCTACAAAGAAAAAGCGGCCGATTTTTTTGAACCTATCATCAACCCGGGAACAGAAGTAAAACCTGTAAAATGGCTCAACATCCTGTTACTTTTTACAGGACTTCAATACGTATGGATCTTTTACGATACCATCAAAGACTTATTGCATTCACTTCAATGCAGGTATTGCGGTTTTGATTTTTCAATGTTCCTGCTGCTTGTAAACCTCATTTATATTCCTCTCATTCTTTATTTGCTTTATAAAAAAAGAAAATGGGGATGGATACTTTTGTTTGCAGATAATCTTTTTATATTGATCATAAGATTAGGGGAGACATATACTTTCTTCAAATACCGGGAGTTTCACCGGGGCAGCACAAGTGAATTCCTTTTCCTCATCCTGGTCAGGGCTGCATTCGTATTCTTTTTATGGCGGAAAACAATAGCTGATTTCTTTGGGGTCACCGGTAAAATCAAAAAGGATACCGCGATGATAGCAGGTGCTCTCGGACTCGCTCTTGTTATTCTGTCGTTCTACCTTTCTGCATGATGATCTGTTGCGGCAATTCTTCAAGGATGTTTAAGCCCTTCTCTCCTCTTTCCCAACCATAAGTAAAACCGCCATTGGTGATAATAATATATTTCACCGGCACACTGATATTGTAGCGCAATACTTGGTGCAAAACATCTTCATCCAGTTTTATTTCTCCTCCTTTACACTCGATCATCATCCAGGGCTGGTGATCATGGTCGTACACAAGAATATCAAACCGTTTTTTTAATTCGCCAAGCCGGATCTCTTTTTCAAGAGCGATCAATGCAGAAGGATAATTCTTTGCCTGGATAAGGTATTGAACAAAATTCTGCCGCACCCATTCTTCCGGCGTCAGCAACAGCCATTTTTTGCGAAGAGCATCAAAAATGAATTCTTTCCCAGCTTCTTTTTTAATGCGAAAATCCGGTTCGGGGTAATTGATGACCACCATGCTTCAAAAGTAATTGATTAAATTCGCAGTCATGAAGACAAAAGAAGAAATTGTACAGAACTGGTTGCCCCGTTATACAGGACAGCAATTAGAGAATTTTGGTGAATACATCCTGCTCACCAACTTCAGCAATTATGTAAAAATGTTTGCAGACTGGAACAAAGTAGATATGATCGGCGAAGGCAAACCAATGCAATGTGCAACGGCTGATAATATCAGTATTATCAATTTTGGTATGGGCAGTCCCACTGCTGCAACGGTCATGGACCTGTTGTCGGCTATTCAGCCCAAGGCGGTTCTGTTCCTGGGTAAATGCGGCGGCTTGAAAAAAAGAAATAAATTAGGAGACCTGATCCTGCCGATCGCTGCTATCCGCGGCGAAGGAACATCGAACGATTATTTTCCTGCCGAAGTACCTGCATTGCCGGCCTTTGCTTTGCAAAAAGCGGTATCCACCACGATCAGGGATTACGGAGTGGACTACTGGACCGGCACCGTGTACACTACCAACCGCCGGGTATGGGAACATGATGAACCCTTCAAAGAATATTTACAGAAAATAAGAGCTTATGCCATTGATATGGAAACAGCCACTATTTTCATTGTTGGCTTTTATAATAAGATCCCGACAGGTGCTTTATTACTGGTGAGTGATCAGCCCATGACACCCGACGGAGTGAAAACAGAAGAAAGCGATAAGAATATAACGACCCAGTTTGTAGAGAACCACCTGAAAATTGGTATTGCCTCTCTTAAACAATTGATGGACGATGGTATGACAGTGCGGCATTTGAAATTCTAACAGCATTCATCACAAAAGTGATTGAAAATAATGGCCGGAACTTTCTCACAGGTATATATCCAATACGTTTTTGCTGTAAAAGGCAGGGAAAACCTGATTCGTTCGGGATTTGAGACAGAAATTTATAAATATATTGCCGGCATTGTTTCCGGAAAAGACCAAAAACCCCTTGCTGTTAATGGTATGCCTGATCATGTTCATGTTTTGGTTGGGTTAAAACCTGCTATGAGAATATCTGATCTCATCAGGGATATTAAAAATAATTCCAGCAATTTTATTAATGAAAAGAAATGGTTGAAACAGAAATTCAACTGGCAGGAAGGCTATGGCGCTTTTTCTTATTCTGAATCGAATTACGGAAAGGTAATTGATTACATAAAAGATCAGAAAAGGCATCATGAAAGAAGGACGTTCCGGCAGGAATATTTTTTATTATTGAAAAAATTCAATATTCCGTTTGAAGAAAAATATTTGTTTGAATTTTATGATTGAATGTTGTGTCACCCCTTCGGGGTTTATGGCCAGAAGAAACAATCTTTGCTATAATAATGACAACCCTTCGGGTTTGAGTTTTGGAAAAACGGGTAAAAAAAATCGAAGGGGTGTAATTAATATAGAGCAAAATCAAACAGGAGCTTCGATTTTTTATGTAGGCAGCATCACATAGAATTAATCCCGAAGGGATGAAATTAATATAGAACACGACCAAACAGGAACCGAAAACCCCGAAGGGGTGATATTAGAAAAATAATGAACCCTCTGTTACAAATAAAAAACCTCTCCGTTGATTTTGATTCCGAATCCGGGATCATTCATGCATTAAAAAATATTTCTTTCACCGTCAACCGGGGCGAAGTGGTTGCATTGGTTGGTGAATCCGGTTCGGGAAAATCTGTCACCTCACTTTCTATTTTACAATTGCTGCCTTCTCCCCCGGCAAAATATACAACCGGTGAAATTTTATTTTCCGAAAATGGCGATACTGCGATCGACTTGCTGAAAAGAAACCGCTATGAGTTGCAGGACATCCGCGGCAATAAGATCGCCATGATCTTCCAGGAACCGATGACATCCCTGAACCCGGTGCTAACCTGCGGCAACCAGGTAATGGAAGCCATTCAACTGCATAAAAAAACCTTGCCTACCGGCAGGCAGGTTAGTGCCCATGAAGCAAAGCAACAAACCATTCATTGGTTTGAAAAAGTAAAGCTGCCTGATCCCGCCGCTATCTTCAACCGGTATCCCCACCAGCTGAGTGGCGGACAAAAGCAACGGGTGATGATCGCCATGGCGATGTGTTGTGAGCCTTCCATACTGATCTGTGATGAACCGACAACAGCATTGGATGTAACCGTGCAGAAAACGATCCTGCAACTTATAAAAGAATTGCAGCAGCAATCCAACATGGGTGTCATATTTATCACGCATGACCTGGGGGTTGTCGCCGAAATTGCCGACCGCGTCGTGATGATGTATAAAGGAGAAATAGTTGAACAAAATATTTTGAAAGAAATTTTTATCCATCCACGGCATCCTTATACAAAAGCGTTGCTGGCCTGCCGACCGGTGAATCATGAGAGAGGGAAAAGACTGCCTGTGGTTTCAGACTTTCTTGAAGAAACGAGGTCGGAAGCCGGAGGTCGGAAGCCGGAAACTACCGTTCCGATATCAGACATCAGACCTCTGACCTCAGACATCATACCTCCGACTTCCGTTCTCCTTAAAGTACAAAATCTCTCCGTCTGGTTTCCGGCTAAAAAAACGATGTTCGGTAAACCCGTTTCATTTACCAAAGCTGTGGATGATGTAAGTTTTGAAGTATATAAAGGTGAGACATTAGGTCTTGTTGGAGAAAGTGGTTGCGGCAAAACAACATTGGGAAGAACCTTGTTGCGCCTGATCGAACCCAGCTCCGGAAAAATTATTTACAATGGCATTGACCTTACCGCTAAAAAAAGAGATGAGCTGCGCTCTTTACGTAAAGAAGTTCAAATTGTTTTCCAGGATCCCTATTCTTCATTGAATCCCAGGTTAACCATTGGCTCTGCCATTGCTGAACCCATGAAAGTGCATGGAATTTTTTCAACGGGAAAACAACGAAACGATAAAGTAACGGAGTTGCTGGAAAAAGTAAACCTGAAAGCAGAACATTTTAACCGTTACCCGCATGAATTCAGCGGCGGGCAGCGTCAACGCATTGTTATTGCCCGGGCATTGGCATTAAACCCTTCATTTATTATTTGTGATGAATCAGTATCTGCCCTTGATGTAAGCGTACAGGCCCAGGTGTTGAATTTGCTGAACGACCTGAAAAAAGAATTTGGATTTACCATCATCTTCATTTCACATGATCTTTCCGTTGTCCGCTATATCAGCGACCGCATCATGGTCATGAACAAAGGGAAAATTGAAGAAAGCGGGAATGCGGATGATATTTATTTCAATCCCCGATCGGTCTATACTAAAAACCTGATCGCATCCATACCAAAAACTGTTTTGGTTTAGTCTGCAGAATCAGTCACACCCGTTCTGTATACATTGTCTTCATAAAATTTCCTGGCACTGTTCCGGCGGGCATATAATAATTTTTTTAAAGCCTTGTTCAATTGGTTGTCAATAGGTACATCCTGTTCGATCTTTGTTTCCGTAAAATCTGTAAAATCATACGGGTCAGAATCAAAAGAAAAAAGTTGTGTATACTTAAATGGAGAGACATTCAAATTCACACTGTCTTCGAATTCAAATTGTTTTGGATCCTCCGGCACGAGTCCCACCACAGCCAGTTTCCAGGAGAGATCGTCTTTTTTTGATTTGTATTTATAAAAATAAAAAAATCCTTTTTTCTGTTTGTATGCTGCGCCCAGCCTGTCGATATACACCATTGAATCAGGCTTATCATAGGTCTCTTTATCAAGCAAAGAACTTTTCCCAAGGTCAAGATGATTGTTATACACTGCGGGGAACATATCCTGTCTTTTCAGTCTTTTAAGGTCTTTGTACAATTGATAGCGGTAATCATCCAGCCCGCCGAAATAATTGAGCAAACTGTCAGGAAATGGTTTATTATGCTGAAGCAGCAACAGCATCGTGTTGTACTTCAACTCCCGGTCACTTGATCTTAGCATTTGTTCTAATAATGGATACACTGCCGGGTTGCTTTCCGCAAAAGGCAATAATAAAGTTGCATAAAGACTGAGATCGTCATTACCTGAATCTTTTTCATCGTATTCAGAATAATAGGAAGTGGCTTTTTTTCCCTTTTTGTTTTCTTCTGCCTTTTCGATGGATCTTTTCTTTTCGGCAATGGATTGTTTTCTCAATTCCTGTTTGGTTTCGATCATGAATTTGCTGAAATACGTTTCATAATCCTTTGGCTTCACCAGGTTGCTGTCTACCATCTCCCCCAATAATTTCATGATGCTGCTCTTATAGTCTGCCAGGTTAAGAAGGGGAAGCAGGTCGGGCAAAATGGTCCTGGTCAGTTGCAATGAATCGGATAACTCATCGAGGAAGCTGCCGTTATTATAATCATAACCCCTGAACTTCCGCAGAGTTGCTAAGGAAGGAAATACGGTATAGTCACTTCCGGTCTCAGCAGTCTCCAGTACCGGCGGCTCGGTAGTGATTATATCCCTGAAAATGGTAAACGCATAAAATGTTTGCTGCTGTAATAAACTTTCCAGCGCTGAATATTGCAATTGCACCGTATCACCAAGGGCATAATACAGATCTTTGAGGTAATCAGAGGATGCACTGGTATTGATATCTCCCAGTTTCTCGATCAGTGATTTTTTAGTATCCAGGTATTTTTTTTCATCCCAGTTTAACCCTTGAATTATTTTTTTCAGTTGTGGCAGGTCGGATGAATCCAGTTCAATATCATCAATATGCTTAACAGCCCGTTTATGCAATACACTGTCTGTACTCATAAAGTCCTCAAAGAACAAATTTGATTTTTTTACAAATGGATCTATTCCTTTCAATGTATAAACAGGAGTAAAAGTTTCAAAGAAATTCTTTACAAAAGCGCTGGGCTGCGTCAGCGTATCCGTTTCGGTGCTCAATGAAAAGCTGATCCCGTCCTTATAATAGGTTTTTGTCCATAAACTACGGCTGCTTCCCTTTTCGGTTACAATGGATTCCCAAACTTTCGTTTTATCAGGCAGCTCTGTTTTCTTTTTCATTTTAAATACCCGGGTACTGTCAGCAAAGAACATAGCTTCTTTTTCTTTGGCGGATGCAACACTGTCTTTTGCATAATAATACCTGGATGAGCGGAAAAAAGAAACATATATTTTTTCACCCGTTGAATCATTACCGATCGTTTTGTTGCGGTACGTGCCGCCTTCCAGCCGATCATTTTCTGATTCTTCATCATCGCCATCTTCTCCAAAATAACTATAGCTGGGGATATCCAGTTTTATTTTCTTCTCTTCGGGATAAACAGGAGTAGTAACAGTAAAATAAAGAGCGGTATCCCTTTGTTGCTTCGCCTCCTTATAAATAAATGGTTTTATTTCAAATGAGTTCAGGAAATTCTTCATGGCTGCTGTTTCCTGTTTTCCGTGTGCTATTAATGTATAATAATGCGGTCCCTGGATAATGAACCGGGTAAGATAGACAGCTCCTTCTTTGTCTTTGAATTTACAATCCAGCGCCGGGTAACCCTTGTGGTTTATTTGCCTGCTGTAAAGTTCTGTGTCAATAAAATCAGAGGCCATAAAACTTTCATGCATGAGGCCCAGGTCAAAACTATCTTCTTCTATAAAATGATAATTATGGATATCTGTCCTGATGATACGGTATTGTATGCCGGTGGTCTTATCCTCTGCATCATATATCCAGGATCCATCATTGCCGATATAAGGATCATGCGGCAGGTCAACAGCAAATCCTCCGTAGGGCGGAGAATATTTTTTCCAAACTGTGACGGCCGGGTCGTTGACAGCTTTATATTCCTTCATCTGTATGCTGCCAAAAAATTTCCTGGCCTCATCGCCATACCTCACATAATCGCCGTTACCACTCATTTTAAAAAAAATGATCTCAAACGGTGTAATAAAAATATTATACCGCTGCAGGTCGCCGCGACGGGTGCGACTCGTTATATCAAATCCTTTATACCCGTTCTTTAAGATCTTTGTTTTTGAAATTATTTTTCCCGGCACGTTTTCATACAGCAGGCTGTCAATGATCTTATATACAGCATCCGTGGAATGCGACCACATCCAGGCATTGGTCATGATGCGGGTGACCATGTAATAACTGCCGTTGGACATATCGGCATATTGTTTTTGTTCCAGCGCCGCATCTTCCCCGAACTTGTAAAATTTTCCGGGAATATCCACTTTAAAAAATCCGTCCTCAGCCGTCTCTGTTCTGAAGCTGACCGGCACTCTTATTTTATCCACGAAGTCTTTATCCCTGCTGTCCCTCTCTCCCATTTTTACCGGGCGAAGCTTATAACCTTTTTTACGAAGGATCTCTATCACACCCCTTTCTCCGGGCAAATGTGCGGCACCGACTCCCACAAACAAGGAAGAACCGGACCTGATAATAGAATCAATTGAATTAGCCTGTATCTCATTCCTCCGGTATAAAAATTTTTCATCAAATGCTACCGACGTGCTGTTAAATTTATTAATGGAATCCAGCAGGTCAAGGTTACCGTTGCGGTAAGCCTCCTGCAGTTTGTCTGTCGAGTATTCATCGGCGCCATCATAGCTCCTCTCTTTTTTGGTTTTATCTTTCGATGCATCCTTATAGGCTTCGGCCATTAGCTTCATACTCTCACCATAGCTTTCTACCCCGGCAACTTTTTTACCCCATTTTTTACCACATTGAAAAATATACATGTCGAGATAAGTGTCTTCCTCAAAATCACTCGACTCATTACCATAGCTCCGGTATAATAAATTATTAATAGTAGAAGGGTTGCTGTATAGTGCCCGTTCGATCTTATTCTCGTATTTGTAGAACTTAAGTGTGTTAATGGTTAAATATTCATTGGGGATCGACTTATAGTTGCCTAAAAACCTGTTATAGGCATTGTTATCACCTGCATTAAGATCAAACCTGCTCATATCCTCCTGCCATGTTTCCGGGTTGGTCTCAAGCGCCACGACCTGGGCATTCCGGATGGCGATATAAAAGGAATCGGGTAAATGAAAGGCCAGCTTACTGCTCACATGCATGGTCCCGATGAGATAAGATGGCTTTTTCAACCCCTTGCCTGAAATTTCCCATAAAAGGCTGGGATATTTTTTGTTCTTGAGCTTAGGCTGCGCCTGTATTGAAAGAATACAAAAGACACTCAGAAAAAGTAAAAGGTTTCGTTTCATATAGGTTGGTATCCGATCCGGCCTGGGCAGGATCATCAGGAGTTTATTGGTATGACAAATGTAAGATGCTGCGTTGCAATGAAAACCATAAAATTGTTTTGAAAGCCAGTTTTTCTGCACAGCCGGTTTGTTCATATCATATCCACATTTTGAAAACCTGCGGCCAAATGAAACTGGAAAACTTAAACGGGATTTTGAGCAAAAAAAGTATACTTTTGCCCCCTTTTAATGCAGTCATGTTGACCAGGCCCGGCGCCGTAAGGCCGGAATCGGATCATCCCTTCCCGGCATTTTGCCCGGTTTGTGTCATGAGACTTATCTAAAATATTAATTACTCATGAAGCTATCACAATTCCGTTTTGACCTTCCTCTTAACCTGATCGCCCAAAACCCCACCAAACGTCGTGAAGATGCACGAATGATGGTTGTTCACCGCCACACCGGTGAAATGGAGAATAAACATTTCAGGGACATCATCGATTATTTTGAAGACAAGGATGCATTTGTAGTTAATAACACCAAAGTTTTTCCGGCCCGTATGTATGGGCGCAAGGAAAAGACCGGGGCCAAGATCGAAGTATTCCTGTTGCGTGAACTGAATAAACCCAACCGCCTCTGGGATGTAATTGTTGATCCCGCAAGAAAGATCCGTGTGGGCAACAAACTTTATTTCGGCGACCAGGAAGACCTGGTAGCAGAAGTGATCGACAATACTACCAGCCGTGGCCGCACCATCCGTTTTTTATGGGAAGGAAGCGAAGAAGATTTCCGGGCTCAATTGGAAAAGCTGGGAGAAACACCTTTGCCAAAATATATCAAACGTAAACCAGATGAAGAGGATAAAGAACGTTACCAGACCGTTTATGCAAAACATGAGGGAGCTGTGGCTGCCCCAACAGCAGGTTTGCATTTTAGCCGGGAGCTGATCAAAAGACTGGAGATAAAAGGGATCCGTTTTGCAGAAGTTACCTTACACACAGGACTTGGTACTTTCCGCCCGATCGAAGTGGAAGACCTGAGCAAGCATAAAATGGATGCAGAATATTATCATATTGATGAAACAGCCTGTAAGATCGTGAACCGGGCCAAAGAATATGGCCATCGTATCTGTTCTATCGGCACTACAACCATGCGGGCCATGGAATCATCTTTTACTGCACAGAAATTATTGAAACCTTCAGAGGGCTGGACCAATACCTTTATTCATCCGCCTTATGATTTTAATATCGCTGATTCTTTAGTAACGAACTTTCATTTACCCAAAACAAGTCTCCTGATCATGACCTGTGCTTTTGCAGGATATGAACTGGCGATGGAAGCTTATAAGAAAGCTATCAAGGATAAATACAGGTTCTTTAGTTACGGAGATGCGTTGCTGATCATTTAGAACCGGGAACTGAAGGAATTAAATAGATTAAAATAAAATGGAGGCTGTCTCTTTTGCGACAGCTTCCGTTTTATTTATGGACCTGAGCTTTATTTAAACTTCAGGTTCAGTGAAACGATATTGGCATTCATGCCATAGTTTTTTGCATAATGACCATACCTCAACTCCAGCATACTGAGATGTTGCATTCCAAAAACCCCTTTGGGCGGAGCGATCCGAAAGCCCGCGCCATAGAAATTACTGCTGAAAGCCGATAGATCATAATTGCTGGTATAAAACTGATCAGCCATTTTATGCACTTTGTAGGCGGAAAAATAATCAACCGCTGTTTGTTTATAATACCTGTAAAATGGGGTGATGGAAAAGAATGGAGTTATCTTAACCGGTACCTCAAGATCTATCGTATGTGCACTCAATCCCCAATCATCATGATAGTACCTGTAAAAACCTTTTAAAATAATACGGTCCCCGATAAAGTAACTGGCCCTGAATCCCAATGGTATCTTCATTCGGGTATCCGGTAAATTCTCAACATGCACAGAGTTGTCAGTAAAATAAACCCGGTGAAAAGGAAGACCGAGATAACCTTTCTGGTAAACCAGGTCGGCAATAAACATGATCTGCAATCGCTGATTGATGATCTGTGAATAAGACAGTGACCCGCTGAATGAATTTCGCGGAGTGCCGGGATAATTGTTCTCATTATCATTATTCCCTCCGCTTCCACCGCCGACTCTTAATTCAATCGGGTATATCAGGCTCACCTTGTCGAAATATGCCTGTGCCTTTGCTGTAAACTCACCATTCCGGTTATTGGTTTTTTTGGAGAAATTTATATTAACACCTATTGACTGGTAATCATATTCCGTAGAAAATGAAAGTCCGGCGCCAAATGTGGTTCCTTTTTTTTGGTTTTCCACTGACCAGTTGAATGAAGGATAGAACCTGGTATCAGCATGAGAGGCTGAGGAAATAGTTTGTGGGTCGATCTTATCTGATGAAGCAGATGTATAATGGTCTATTCCTACTTCTGCTTCAAAACTGTGTTTCCTGTCATGCTTATCCCACTTAGCAATCTTAACATCAATTGCTGCTGAATAATCACTAAGCTTCTCTGAGCCAATACCACCTGTAACAGGTGAATTATTCCCGTTCTGGGTGTAATAGCTGGTTACCAAATTAGCCTCTTCAAAAGTCAGCTTCCGGCTTTTATACTGCGATGAATCTTTGGGAGATGATTGAGCAAAGGCAGCAAATAAACTTAAAAAGATACCGACCACAGATAAACAAATCCTTTTCATTGCTGTGTTTTAGAATTAAAGTATTAATTACATCCGCATCCTCCGCCAGTTTTACCGCCATTGGCCCCCGAAGCTCCCTCCCTATAGGATTGAAAACTCGTTTCTGTTTTCTGGATCTTCCGGTTGCCCAGGGTCATTTCTCCGTCATTCAATTTATTTTTCTGGTATTCCTTTACCGTGGTGCAGGAGCCCAACAGTGCAATGGCGGTGATGGCGGTTGCAGCAATAGCAGTCGCATGGTGTTTTTTTCTTTTCATTTCAGGTTTATATTTTTTGATGTGTAAATTTTATCATTATCATCAACAATGATGCAGGCTAATCCTTTCACCTGGTTCACCATATCCAATCCCACTTCTATTCCCATGATCATTACCGGCGTGGCCATGGCATCAGCAATCTCTGCGTTGGGACTGATGATCGTAACACTTTTAATGCCATGCACAGGCAATCCCGTTTTAGGATCTATGGTGTGAGAATATTTCTTACCCCCAATCATAATATATTTTTCATAATTACCGGAAGTAGCTACCGCCATATCAGTAATGGAAAAATAAGAGAAGGGATGACGGGTTGCATCGGGATCAGCAATTCCAATTGTCCATTCTTCGCCATTGGGTTGTAAACCCCATGCCGTTAGATCACCGGCGGCGTTAACAATACCACTCTCCACTCCCTTTTGTTGCAGGATGATCCTGGCCCTTTCAGCTGCATAGCCTTTTCCAATTCCGCCAAAACCAATTCTCATTCCCTTTTCCTTCAGGAATACGGTGCCATTTTTTTCATCCAGTATAACGTTGCGATAATTAATGAGGTGAACAGATCTTTTTGCAGTAGCCGGATCAGGCAATGAGGTCATTGTCTTATCAAAATTCCAGAGTTTTTTATCAACAGATCCATACGTAATATCAAAAGCTCCCTGGGTAATATCTGAAATCCTTTTTGACCGTTGAATGATATCAAATACTTCTTTGTCCACCATTACCGGGGCAATGCCGGCATTCCGGTTAATAAGATTTGTCTGGCTGTTTTCGCTGAACGTGGTTAGCAATTTTTCTATCCGGCTGATCTCGGCAATGGCATCCTCAATTCTATTGAATGCCCATTTTTCATTCTGCGATACCACGGTTATCTCAAACCGGTTGCCCATTAATTTGAGCACTTTGCGGTGAATGGCTGGCGCTATAGTGAGGGTACTACTTTCGGGCATTCAATAACTCTTTTATTTGCGCTGTAAATCGTTCGGCTGTTACATTGGGATAACCGTCCCATGCTTTTATTACTTTTCCTTCAGCAGTAAGTAATACAGTGTAAGGAAAACTACCCTGCGGGTTGTATTTATCAGCCAGCTTGTCATTTTTTTTCTGCTGGTCTTTTGATAACTGGTTTTTTTTAAGCCGGGGAAAATCAGCATTGATCAGCACAAGGTTACTGTCAGCAAATTTTTTGAAGAAAATGTTTTCAAATATTTCATCATAAAGTTTAATACAGGGGCCACACCAGTCTGAACCTGAAAAATTAAGCAAGATCAATTTATGCTCCGTTACGGCTTTCTTTTTTGCATCTTCAAAATCTTTTTCCCAGCCAAGTAACGATGCCAGGAAAATACCTGTTAGTAGAATGGAAAATGAACGCATACGGTGTGTGATTGCTGTCAAAATTAACGTAGCAACATTGAAAAAAGTATGAGCTTGATCACATTAACATTTAATTATTCCCGATCTATTTTTTATTGTGGTTGGGAGTGAGATGAACTTCATATCCTAATTCTTTTTCAAGGTATTCGCTGATCTCCGCGGCCCGGTTATAGATCATCATGTGTGTTGCATCCTTTATTATGTAGGTTGGATTGACCTTCCTGGCAGGAAATATTTTATCCCTGTCCCCGTGAATATGGATGAGCGTATCGGGTTGCCAGTTATTTTTCCAATTCAGTATCTGTGTGATGGCCCAGTCAACAAAAATGAGGTCGGCATTTCTCCGGTAAGCCCTTACCATTTCTTTTTCTTCTTTTGTGGATACGCCAAGACGGGCATTGCCGATCTTCTCGGTGTATTTATGTAAGCTTACAGGAACTATTTTATCCAGCTTCAGGGTGCCGGCCGCTTTCATCCAACGTGGCAATTCATTGACAGATTTAATACTGGATACAATGATCAGTTTTCGTAACGGTTTTTGTTTAGCTATCTCGATACCCATCATGCCGCCAAAAGAAACACCCAGTAAAACAGCAGCATCTTCTTTGATATATTCACTCATTCTTTTTGCATAGCCTTCCAAACTTTCTTTTTTATGCGGCTTTATCCATGGGATATATTTCAGTTCATATCCTTTTATATGAAGGTTGGCAAATATTTTTTCGTCTGCCCCTAACCCGCTTATACAATAGATCGGTTTTTTCATATTTATTTTTCAGGAAGCCGAAGGTAGTTTTAATAGCAGGAATTTCCTGCCATTATCATTACAGTCCAAACATCCCTTTATTTAATTGTTGAAGGATCTGTGTTTTGTATTCCGCCGGGACCAGCAAAGAAATATTGTGAGGACTGCCGCCATATGAAACCATGCGGATCGGAATATTCATAATAGAACCAAACAATTTCTTCACCATCGCCTCTGTTTTGGAAATTTCATTGCCCACCACGGAAATGATGACCTGGTTCTTATCCACTTCGATAGAACCAAAAAGTTCCAGTTCTTTCAATATTTCTTTCAGGTGAGTGGCGTTGTCGATCGTTAATGAAACAGCCACTTCCGAAGTAGTGATCATGTCGATCGGGGTCCGGTATTTTTCAAACACTTCAAATATCTTTCTTAAAAAACCATAAGCCAGTAACATCCGGCTGCTTTTGATGCGGATAGCAATGATATTGTCTTTTGCAGCCACTGCTTTTACACCAACGCTACCGGCTTTTTCGGTAATGAGCGTTCCCTTCGCTTCCGGGCTCATGGTATTGAGCAGCTTTACCGGTATCTTATATTGCTGTGCCGGCCAGATGGAAGCAGGATGCAATATCTTGGCGCCGAAATAAGCCAACTCAGCAGCTTCTTCAAAACTCATTTGCTCGATGGGAATTGTTTTCTTGACAATTCTCGGGTCGTTATTGTGCATGCCGTCAATATCGGTCCAGATCTCGCAAACACTTGCATTTATTGCCGCGGCTATGAGTGAAGCTGAATAATCGCTTCCCCCACGTTTCAGGTTATCGATCTCTCCTTTTGCATTGCGGCAGATATAACCCTGGGTGACGAATATTTTTTTGGTCTTATGCTCTTTCAGCAGTTGTGATAATTTCACGGTGATGCCCCCGATCAGCGGTTCATCATACTGATCGATCGTCATGAAATCCAGCGCCGGCAACAGCACATGGCTGATCCTCTTTTCTTCGAGATATACACAAAACAATTTTGTAGAGATCAGTTCGCCTTGTGCCAGGATATCTTTATTCAGCGATTCGCTGAAAGAAATTTTCAGGATGATATTGAGAAATTCAAAATGTTCGTCAATGATTTTTTTTGCTTTTGCAAGGGAATCTTTCTTTTTTACCAGGTCCTTAATAAATGTATGGTAATGTTTTTCCAGCTTATCAATGGATTGTTTGGCCAGGTGACGGTCTCCTTTTGAAATATGCTCACCAATTTCCACCAATACATTGGTAGTGCCGGCCAATGCTGACAGGACAACAATAACAGGTTCTTTTTCTTTTGTGACCAGCGATACAATGTGATGCATTCTTTCCGGCTTGCCCACACTGGTGCCCCCGAATTTCATTACTTTCATACCCCTGATATTTTAATGGATAAATACCCCCACAAGCGAGTAAGCAAAGATAAGCGCTGCCTGGTATAAATACACCGGTGATAATTTACTTCAGCGCTTACAATGTAATATAGAAGTAAAAGACTTTATTATAGAAATTTGATCCATAATCATCGTCATAGGTCGAACTTGATGGGTAATTATCAGGACGGTATTGATAGGTGTACCATTCATTATAAGTTGGATTCTGATATTCCTGGAATTGAGCATGCAGAACATTATTGAATTGAAAGTTCCATAATTCAAAATAAGGGGATTCAAAAACCGGGTATTTTATTTTTATAACCTTTGATAAGGGGTTCTTCTTGTTATCATAACTGACCTGTGCCTGCTGATAAGCCCCGATCCCGCTCGTCACGGTTTGAGTTACAATGTTTCCCCCGATTTGAGAAACCGTATAAACGGTCGTATCTTTTCCGGAAAGAATATAGTTTCCACTAATGAAATCATACATGTTTCTGTACCGGCTTACAGTGGAGCCGGATACTGCAAATGTTGAAACAGTGGCGCCGTCATTAGATCCGCCAGTTATATCCAATTCTATAACTGAGTCCTTGCTTATGATCCCATTCGAGTAAAAATTGTGAACAATGGTCTGGGAAAACCAAGGTGATGGTCCGGAATAATCCAAATCGTCAATAATATACTTATAAGGAAGCGTTTCACTGCCCTGGTAATAATAAGTATGTATGACTGTATCGGCTGCCAATGCCGGTCTCTTGGTGACCCCTACAAGCTGGGTTAATCTTTTTGAATTATCATAGGTAAAGTACAGCCAGGTAGTGGTATCCGTACCCGCAGGCAGGGTCGTGTCCAACCCTACTGCCTTTGTAATATAGATACTATCACTCGTTACCTGGTTTGGTGTACTCCAGTCTATCTCTTTCTGACAGGAAGAAAAACCTACAGTAAAAGATGCACCTATTAAAAACCCGGCTACAGTTTTCATAAATTTTCTATTAGTGTATTAAAGCTACAGTAAATCTTTCACCCAGCTTATTCAAATCCTCCACCACCATCTCCAGCAACGGGATCCCATTTTTCATTCTTTTATTCTCAAACTCTCTCTCCGGGTCACCCGGCACCAAAACTTTTTCTTGTCCTTTAATTGGTTTGGCTGAACGGAAACCTTTGATCCAGTTATCCATGTGTTTTTTATAATCATCAGCAGGACGAAAAGCATCCACTCTCATCGCTCCAAAAAAATGACCAATACCTTTTCCCGGTTGCTGTGAAGGGATAGGAATGTAAGCAGGAAACGGTGGAACCCATGGTGCATAATTAGCGCCGCTTAATAATGCAGAAAAAATATCGACGATAGCGCCGAGTGCATATCCCTTATTACTTCCATGTTCCCTGTCGCCACCCAACGGTAATAATGCACCGCCGCTTTTTAATGCATGAGGATCATTGGTAGGATTACCATCTTTATCCTGCACCCATCCATCCGGTGTCTGTAAATTTTTTCGTTGAAAGATCTCTAATTTACCATTGGCTGCAGTTGTGGTAGAAAGATCGGCAACAAAAGGCGGTTCATGACCAGCAGGCGCTGCCACACAAATCGGATTCGTACCCAGCATTTTATCAATGGAAAAAGTGGGTGCCACCAATGGGCTCGCATTCGTCATCGCAATGCCGATCATATCATGCTTCAAAGCTATCATCGCATGATGCGCTGCTATACCAAAATGGTTACTGTTTTGCACACTTACCCAACCCGTACCAACCTTATTTGCTTTTTCAATAGCGATCTGCATGGCGAATGGAGCAACAACCAATCCGAGACCACTATCACCATCCGCTACAGCAGTGGAAGGAGTTTCATGAATGATCTTCATATCCGGGGTTGCATTAACTCTTTTAACTTCCCATAGTCTTACATAACCACTCAGTCTTGCCACACCATGTGAATCTATACCCCGAAGATCGGCAGACAATAATGCTTTAGTCGCTGTATCGGCATGCTCATCACTGCAACCGATCTTTTGAAAAATGGTTTTGGTAAAATCGAATAATTGCTGATAAGAAAACAGTTGTTCCGGCATAGGGCAAATATAAAGCATGAGGCTTTCTCAAAGTTATTTTCAACGCGGAGATTAGGAGAAACAGAGTTACACAGAGTATTGTTCCCAATTTTACTTTCTCTGTGAAACTCATCCCAATAATTATCGGGACTATTACTCTGTGTTTAAATTCTTCTTCTTCATGAGCTGGCAATCATTTGCTATCAAATAAAAAATGCTCCTGTTTGAACAGGAGCATTCATTTAAATTATCTTCCGATAGTTTAGAACGGCAGGTCATCCACCGGTTCGGTAATATCACTGGGAGAAGGGATATTACTGTTTGAGGTGGAAGCCGCTGCAGAAGCATTAGGCTGGTAGGAACCAGCACCCGCACCGTCACCACGACCACCCAGTAACTGAACTTCTCTTACACGGAGTGATAAGGAGGCTCCGGGAGTGCCGTCATTTTTCTGATACGTTTTTAATTCAGGCGTACCCTCGGCATATACCTGTTTGCCCTTTGTTAAATACTGGGCCACGGCTGTACGATCTGTCCAGTAGGCACAATCCACCCAGGTTGTTTTTTCCTGTTGATTGCCCTGGCTGTCTTTGAACTTCTCGGTATGTGCCACCGTAAAGTTGATCACATTTTTTCCATTGACCGTATTTACCACGCAGTCTTTGCCGAGGTTTCCGATAATTTGCATTTTAATCATAGTGCTCAAATTTTAAATAACATAATTAAGAAGCGGCAAGTTAGCATTATTCCCTTGCCTTACGATGTGTGCATAATAGATCTGACTTTACTATTACAGGTTTGTGAATAACTTTTGCTTCCCTGCCGCTTCACTTATTGATGGACCTGAAAGATGCGACAAAGAAGAAGTTGATTCCAAGGGAAAAAACTCTTTTTTTCCTGTTTTTTAACAAAGGGGTTTCGTTTTTCAATCATCCGTTCTGCCTGCAGCTGCATCAATGATCCTTCCAAAGAAGATAGCATTCATAAACAACTTACTGCCACCCAGCCAGAAAGCCCGGAAATTGGGATTGTCTGCAATATTAATAACACGGCCATTTCCAACCGTATTGACAATGACTGCCGCTGAATTTTTAATGGCTCCATAATTTCCCTGGCTTACCCAACCACTTTGCAATGGTTTGCTGCCATAATAAAAAGGAGTGGCATAAGGATTCTTACTTTTTTCCATGAAAACTTTGTTGGCTTTAAAAAGACTAACCGTTTTCTGGTTGTATCCATAAGCCAGCGGATGTGCAAGATCAACCTCGGCGCCGAAGATGGCACCCTGTATTTGCTGTGCCCCGTCAATCTGCTCCCTGTCTGTATAGGCTAATCTTGAAGCGCTGTCTACAGGTGAACTGACTTTTTTAAACTTTACATCGGTGATACCATTCTGCGATGCCCATGTCACCGCTTCTTCTGATAAAATAAGAGTACCCCCGGCCTGCACCCATGTTTTTAGTTTCTCTTTGTTCAGATCAGGATAAGTGCCGCCAACCATGATCAATGTATTGTATTTATTTAACTCAACACGATTGAAAACAGAAGGTTCCAGGTGAGTGGAAGGAATATTCATTCGCTGATCCAATAAATGCCATACTTCACCGGCATCGGTGGCATTTACACCGGGACCAACGATCATGGCTACCGACGGTTTGGTGATTACTACAAACTTGCTGCTGCCGAGATCAACACCACTTACAGATGCGCCGGATTGAACAGCATAAGACGGAATAACATACTTGCTAAGTATTGTAACCATCTCAGTATACAAATTATCACTGTTAAAAGACTGGTATTGCACCGGTACAAACAATGTACCCGGGTTAAACTTTTTTGATGATCCATTCACCATCGCTTCAAACTTCATAGTGGCCGCTTTCACGGCAATGCCTTTTTCCAACAACCCATTCAATGCAGCAGGAGCCATCAGGTCGCTCCATGGAATGAGATAACCATAATTGCTTTGCGCCAAAATTGGTTGGGGTAACCTGTCAACAATAAGTTCAGGCTCGTACACTGTCTTTAGCTGTGCTGCATTCAATTCCGCATAAGGCAGACCAAATGCAAGCGGCATTGTCCACGAAGTAATATCATAGAAAAGACTGTCTTTATAATCCAGTGTCTTTTCAAAAATGGCGCGGATTACTTTGTTTTGTTTTTGCTCGAGCGATACTACGAAAGTTTGATTGCCCCGATACAGGTTACCATCTATAGAAATATCTGCATGTGTCGTGCTTACTTCTATTTCATGACGCCGCAGCATCTTTACAAACAGTGATGTGCTTGTTTTATCGTTTTCACTTCCGAACACATATCCCTTTACAGGTGAAGCGACAGCTTCAGTCATTACATTTTTATAAAAATCCCTTTGCCATTGCAAAAATTCTTTTCGCAATGTCTTCGCCCCCTCCAATGTAGAAAGCGCCGTTATAAATTGATTCCGTATAGTAAATGGAAAACTCAGCAGGCCGTTTGCTGTTTGCTGCAGATGCCCTCTTGAAGATGCCTGTTCAAATAAGATACCGATTGCTCCGTTGATATCAGGATAAGTTGATCCTTTGCCATAATAAAAATCATCATAATTCTCTTTGGTAAAATATAATGAGCCGATCCGGTCGAGGAACTGCGCATGGAATTTTGCCAGCTTGGCCGTCAGTTCCTGGTTTTTATCCGGTGTCAATGGATTCACTCTTGAAGGCACGCCGGGTTGAAAAAAGAAAGTGGCATTGCTTCCCTGCTCGTGATGATCGGTTAATATATTTGGTTTCCATTTATGAAACCATGCCAACCTGTTCTGGCTTTCGATATGAACAGCCGGCAACCAGTCACGGTTCAGATCAAACCAGTAATGATTGAAGCGGCCACCCGGCCACACTTCATTAAACTCTCTTGAATTGGGATCGCTTACCAAATTTTTACTCTTGTGCTGGTTGGCCCAAGTTGAAAAACGTTGCAATCCATCAGGATTGAAAGAGGGATCAAACAAGATCACAACATTATCTAATAGTTCATCAATTTGTTTTCCCTGCGCTGCTGCTAAATAATAAGCACTGAGCAATGCTGCATTGGCCCCGCTTGGCTCATTGCCATGGATGGAATGACCGATCCATACAACGATGGGCATATTCTCAATATTCACAGAAGCAGATTTTGTTGGATCCGATAACTGCAAATGTTGCTGTCTTATTTCTTCCAGCCGCTGATGATTCTTTGGGGAAGTGATGATCAATAAGACCTGCGGACGACCTTCGTACGTAAAACCCATCATCTCCAATTTTATTCTATCGGGTGCCGCAGTAGCAACTGCTCTCATATAATTCACCAGACGGTCATGAGTTACATGCCATTCCCCCACTTCGTGATAGATGATATCTTTTGGTTTGGGAATGGCGGGATTGTAAGAGACCGAATCTGGCAGGTAATATTTTAAGTCCTGGCCGCAAAGTGAATAGTGAATGGTGAATAGTGAAATAGCAAACAGCAGTTTTTTCATATAGCAGTTTTATGAAAGTGGAAATTAAGGAATCGGGAGGAAAAAACACCCGCTGGGCAAAAACAAGATCGGATTGTGCTAATCTCGCTTGGTTCTCAGTTGTGAAATTATTTCACATCCTGCGTCTTATAACATAAATTTACAGTGCTGGCGAAATTTTTTAAAAAAATAACATTACCATGAAGAAGATCCTTATTGTCGCAACACTAATCCAACTATCTCTTTATTCATATGGCCAATTAGTGGCAAGAGTTGAAATGAAGGAGAATATCGATGGCGTTTGCGACATAAAAAATGTGTATACGTTATTTCCAATGTTTGGAGATCAGAAAGAAGCGATTTGCTCCGTACCCGATTCGGCTATAGAAGAAATGCTTAATAAGGAAGTTGATTTCATTAAAGATAACCCCAGGTATAATGATAAAGGAATGGTAAACATAATTATTAATTGCAAAGGGGAAGTAGTTCAATGCAAAACTGACAATAAATCGAAAAGCGCAGTCTTAGATGAACAAATCTTAAATGTATTCAAGAAACTTACATCCTGGAAGGCTGGAAAGCTTAATGGGATAGAAGTGGATAGCATGAGGCTTTTCAGCTTTGAAATCAAGAAAGGAAAAATCAAACTCTGAACAAAAACTTCGCCCAACATCGGTTTGGCAGCCGTCGCCGGGGCGACGAATAAGATGAAACTTATAATCTACCTGGGAATTCTGAGTGGGTTACTTAGCTTCTTTAGTTGCGATAACTCAAAACAAAGTAAAATTATTGCAACAACGGATTCAGGTAAAGACACGACAATAAACGTTAATGACATATTATTTTCAATCCCAACAATTGAAAATACATTTCCAAATTTTGAGGGTGAGGTTGATAGCACCGGTTTGAGTATTCTTGAAGATGACTGGCGGCAAATTGAATTTATATCTAAAGACCAAATGAGTTCAATCAATACCGAGATCGATAGTATCAACTATATATTTGATCAGAAAAGTCACAAGGGCCCGACCTATATAGGATTTAAAGATATTTATGTTCGAAAGCTGATTAAGGCGCCTCTGTTTATTCCAATGAGTACAATTATTACCTATTTGGGTGATCCTGACAGCAAAATATCAGGTTTAAATGTTTTTAATAACGTTGGAAAAGTTAAGAATGGATTCTCGTTTATTAACAAAGGAGTAAAATACTATGGAGTAAAGGATAATGCTAATAATGTGACTTCATTATGCCTTTATGAAGCTGAATCTGATGAATTTCTATCCAGGAGTATTGAGAAGATTTCAAAATTTTTGAAATCTCAGAATCTACTATTAGTTCATTGGACTCATGCCAAAGTCTTTAATGAAAATAATATTCAAGAACTGGTTTCCGATCTTGGTAGCAGGTAAATTTGACGGCAGCTAACAAGGGGTTTTACGCCAGGCTGGGCCGGCAGTGTGGTTTTTGAAAATTATTTGGGGCCACACTACCTATTGTCCTATAATTTGTAATTTCACTCTGGCCTGGCGCAAAGCCCTGGCCGTTAGCGGATATGCTTATACAACTACCAAAACTATAAGACATGAAAATTATTATTTCCTTTTTAATCGCATCGATACTCGTACTTGCGAATAATAGTTATTCGCAGGACTTTACTGTGCCTGCCGATTATCAACTTAATACCAAAGAAGATTACGTCAAATATGAAAACGATATTATTAGCGCTTCGAAATGGTTAATTGCAACTCCCCTAAATGAACAGCAAGACAAACGGAAGGATGTATCAGCATTTGTAGTTAAGTGGATCAATGGTAGTCCCACAGTCAATGTTGAAATTAACACGAATATCATGGATTTTGAGAAGAAAAACAGCGGCATGCTTGTTCTTTACATGGCTGCCTCAGCAAAGTATGTGTTAGAAAACAATTACTCCAAAGACATGCGTGCCAAACATCGGGCAGCGCTACGCGACATGATCAGTGTTTATAAGTCAGGGAAAGGAATTCAGAAGGATAAAAAAATGGAAAAGCTTGCAAAAAGTGATGAAGATGGGAAACTTGACGAATGGATAGCGGACAATTTAAAGATTGAAGGACATTAGCACATCAGCTAACATTGCATTGCCAAAATGCCGGCAACAGAATACATTTCAGCTTTTGTAATTCTATTTAACTTTAGTACTGTGGCCGAGCGACAGGAATTCTAATTCCGGCACCTCGGCAAGGCGTTGACGTTATGCGTCAGCGGGTAGAACCATAATCCTACAACGGAAACGAAATGGAATATATACCATTTTAAAAGACATAAATTAACGACATGAAAAGAATAGTATTTTCTATAATTGTTGGTTTTGCATCAGTTACGGCTTTTGCTCAAAGTACATCTGAAGCCCCTATTCAAAATATTTCTACGGATAGTACTGTTGTGTATAGACTCTTTGCTACACGAAATATGTATACATTTATCAAATTGAATACAAGAAATGGACAAATGTGGCAAGTTCAATGGGGTACAGAAAGCAAATACCAGTACGAGAATACACTATCGGACATTTCTCGGGTAACTAAAGATGAAGAGAGGAATGGTAGGTTCTTTATCTATCCAACAACCAACATATACAATTTCATTCTGCTCGACCAAATAGACGGGAGAGTGTGGCAAGTTCAATGGTCAACTAAAGTTAATGAAAGGATGGTTGACCGAATATATTAAAAGAATAATGACATGGTCTAGAAAGTAAAGACTTTGCATCAAAATCGCCAAACGCATAACATTGGGTTTGCTGCTATGCTGGCAGGCGAATAAATCCTCATCTTTTTGTTCGCTATCAGCAGTGGTTCGGTCAGACGTAATTCTATTGAGCTTTTGTTCTTATCTTCATCATTAATAATTCTATTGGGCTTCAGTTCCGGGCTGGACGAACATAAATTCCAGCACAGCAGCAAGCCCTGCCCGTTGTAAGCAACTTTTATGAGACATCTTTTACCAATATTTATTTTTACTTCGTTTTTAAGTTGCAATGGACAAGAAGCAACGAAACAAATACATTTCCCACAAGTTGGCTGGACTCTGTCTTTTCCAGAAAACTCTGAATTCTTTAGTTGGCAACAAATTGATTCATTTCAAAATGCAACTGCAAATAAAATAAAAAGCAGAGATTACATATTCACAACTCAGGAAGTTTTGTTTGTTATAAAAAACGACAGAAATAATTTTTTTGGAAGCACAATTACTCCTTTTGATTCAACTAATTTTAAGACTTGGCAAAGTTCTTATTCTTATGCAAAACAAACGGTTCTTGACGTAGTTCAATCAAAGAAATCCGTAGTTACTCTAATAGACACTGCAGCCTCGACTGAAATTATTGATGGGGTTATATTTCAAATGTTTTTTATGAGGACAGAACATCCAAACATAAAAATCATTCGGGATTCTTATTGGTATTACACAGAAAATAATGGAATTGAACTCAGTATCAATATTTCATTCACAGATAGTATTATTGGCAACAAGTATTTATCTGTGTTAAGAGAATCAAAGTTTGACAAATAAAACTGCCTACAACATTGGGTTTTCTGCTATGCTGGCTGACGAATATATCCTCATCTTTTTATCGCTATCATCTGTAGTCCGGGCTGAACAATTACTATCAGCTTTTTGCATAACTTCATCATCAGTTTTTCAATCGGCTTCAGTTGTCGTCTGACGGAACACAGAATATCAGCACAGCAGAAAGCCCTGCCCGTAAGTGGTCATTGTAAAAAAACAATAAACAAATCATAGACTACAATAAAAAAATAGAATTCTATGAGAAAAATAATTTCATTTATGCACATATCGCTTGACGGTTTTGTAGCAGGACTGAACGGAGAAATGGACTGGATTAAAGTCGATGAAGAAATTTTTGATCATGTCGGTAAGCGAATAAGCGAAGGTGACACTGCATTATATGGACGGGTAACTTATCAGATGATGGAAAATTACTGGCCTGCCGCAGGAGACAAGCCGGCAGCGACCAGGCACGACATTGAACATTCAAAGTGGTATAACAAAGTTCACAAAGTTGTTTTATCAAAAACAATGAATCCCGATAGCTATCGGGACGCGGGTTTGACTAACACAAAAATTATTAGCGACAACCTTTCGGACAGAATAAATGAAATAAAACAACAGGCAGGTAAAGACATCTTGCTTTTTGGTAGCCCGACAGCAACACATTCACTTATTCAATTGAATTTAATTGACGGTTACTGGCTATTTGTTAATCCAATAATTCTTGGACGAGGCATTCCATTGTTTGCAGACATCAAAGACAAAATAAAACTAAAACTATTGACTACCCGACAGTTTACCTCCGGGGTAACTGAACTGAATTACACAGTGGACAGACAATAACAACGAACCGCTAACAACGGTCATTGTGAGCACTTCAAGGGTTAAGGACAAGCAACTAAATTGATATTACAATATTTACAAAAACAATAATTAGAAAGTGGAATTCAACCCAAACAATAATGTTATTAAACTCTGTGTTGAAGGTATGGACATGGAAGAAAAAGGTAACCCCGAAGAGGCAAGCAGACTATTTCTTCAGGCCTGGAACGAAGCGATAAACGACTTTGAAAAATTTATTGCTGCTCATTATGTTGCCCGGCATCAAAAAAATATTCCCGACAAATTAAAATGGCTTGAAACCGCTTTGCAGTTTGCATTAAAAATAAATAACGAAGCTGTTAAGGGAGCTTTCCCTTCTCTTTATTTAAATATTGCCAAATGCTATGAGGACTTGAACGATCCTGACAACTCAAAAAAGAATTATGAATTAGCAATTTCGTTCAAGGACAAACCGTCTGACAAGGGTCCTTTCTATCACGGTACGAGGGCAGATCTGCAGGTTGGCGATTTCCTGACAGCTGGATACAGTTCTAATTACCAGTCCGAACTCACCATGAATCACATTTATTTCACAGCCCTGGTTAACGGGGCCGGACTTGCTGCGGCATTAGCTAAAGGCGATGGACGTGAACGTGTTTATATAGTTGAACCGACAGGTAGCTTTGAAAATGACCCGAATGTTACAGACAAAAAATTTCCGGGTAACCCGACACGTTCATATCGCACCCAGGGACAATTGAAAATCGTTGGCGAAGTAACAGATTGGGTGAGACAAACGCCTGAAGAACTCCAAAAATGGCGCAAAAAGTTAGCCAATGTCAAAGGAAATATTATTAATTAATTTCCGGGATGCCCATACCAACAGGGGCGACGAATATAATCTCAACTTCAGTCCCGGCCTGACTTTTGCTATTCTTTAAAGACTTACAATGAAAAAGATAAATCTAAACTCACTACTACTTGTTATTGTAATTGCATACAGTGCATTGACGCAGGCTCAGGATGAAAAGAAGACACAGATGATTTCAACGATAGCCTTTGCAAGCACCCGTCACGATTCTACGGGACATTTATCACTGGATGCTACCCAAATTTATTTAATGAATGAAAACGGTAGTAACATAAGACGATTAACAGAAAACAAATTCGCTGATAATTTTCCGGCATTGTCGCCAGATGGAAAAAAGATCGTTTTTGAAAGCAACCGGCTCAGAACTGGCGGAGAGCCGCTAAATACTTCAGATCTTTTTATTATGAACACAGATGGTACCGGCCAAACGCTGTTGATACGGGGCAGTTCCGCCACATGGTCGCCTGACAGCAAGATGATAGCCTATCACGCTTCGGCATCAGGCACTGGTTTGCCTATCAGGCCGCATCCGGGTGCTGCTACCAGAGACAATGACATTTTTGTGCTTACTGTAAATGACGTACTTAATAAATCTGCAAAACCCATCAACATCACCAACAGTCCAATGGCAATAGATGATGATCCCGATTGGTGCCCCGCAGGAGATAAGATCGTATTTACCAGCCATTCCGTTACTGATGATAATTTAAATTCTGTAACTGCTGAAATTTATGTGATGAACGCAGATGGAAGCGGAAAACCGGAACGGCTGACGAATAACGCTGAAGAAGAGAGAGCTCCTTCCTGGTCGCCGGACGGAAAACACATTGCATACATGAGCCGGAAAGGCGGTAGTGATTTTGAGATCTGCGTTATGAATGCAGATGGTACGGGCCAGGTTCAATTGACTAATAACGATATTGGCGATTTTACTTGTTCCTGGTCACCGGACGGCAAGAAAATAATTTTTCACAGACCGGATGGCAAGGGCACCGGTAGATTTCAGCTCTGGTTTATAAATAGTGATGGGACAAACGAAGTGCAGCTTACAAACCCTCCCGGCATAAATGGGTTTCCAAACTGGGGTGAACTACTCACTACAAACTAAACTCACCAGCAATATGAACGCATACCAAAAATATTTGCAAAAGCAAATCTTGGTCTGCATAACGCTACCCAGCTGCAGCCCCGACTGACCGAACAAATCTCAGCAGCATATCGTAACTTCCTCTTCAGAAAATTCTATTGGGCTTATGTTCCGGTTGAGGAATCACAGTATATTAGCATAACAAAAGCCCTGGTCATCGTATGCCATACCTCGGAAGTATAATTTTAATAGATCAGTATGGAAACCAGACCTAAAATAAAGCTGCAATTATCTTCCTTTGACAGGGCTTTGGAAACAGCCGGACTTATTGGATTAGTTGTTTTATGGGGTTTCACAACTTTCGCATATTTCAATCTTCCAAATACGATTCCAATCCATTTTGGCATTTCCGGAAAACCAGACAACTACGGATCGAAAGCCACCTTATTCATTATCCCTGTTCTTGGAACTATTATTTTTTATGGGTTGACTATTCTGAACAAGCATCCGAATATATTTAATTACATGACGCCAATTACAGAAGAGAATGCACCAAGGCAATACGGCTATGCGACTAAAGCCCTCCGCTTCCTCAAATTCTCATTTATGGTTACTTTAAACTTAGTCATCTTATTTGCTTTTTTAAATGTAATCGGAAAAATCGAAGGCATTGGAGCATGGTTTCTTCCTTTTATCATTGGTTTAATTCTTATTCCAACAGCTTATTATATTTTCAAAGCACTCAAAGTAAAATAATCGCTATTTAAATTAAATGTTATGTCTAAAAACAATGTTTCGCTGCACAGGGTTCTTAAAACATCTCCTGAAAAGGTTTACCGGGCGTTTACGGAGGCAAATGCAATTGCAGCCTGGTTGCCTCCATATGGATTCCTTTGTACTGTTCATGAAATGAACGTGCAGGTGAACGGGACTTTTAAAATGTCATTTCATAATTTTTCCACCGGTAATGGTCATTCATTTGGCGGAAAATATGTTGACCTTAAGCCCAATGAGTTTTTAAAGTATACCGATAAATTTGATGACCCCAACCTGCCCGGTGAAATGACCACTTCGGTTTGGATACAAAAAGTTTCGGTGGGTACAGAAATAAAGATCCTGCAGGAAAATATTCCTTCTGTTATACCTGCAGAAATGTGTTATTTAGGCTGGCAGGAATCTTTAGAAAAATTGGCTAAATTAGTGGAGCCTGATATCCCGGATATGTAATTTTTTTTTGCAATTTTCAAACAGTGAAGCATTAGTGCTCTTCTTTTGGTTGAAATAACTCTATGAAATTTCCGGAAGGATCGATCAGTAAAATTTGCGAGCCACCTGGTCCGGTTATGATCTTATTTCGAAAATGTAGTCCCTTTGCTTTTAATTTAGCAACCTCTGATGCCAAATTTTCTACCACGAGTTCAATGCGGTTCCATCCACCTGGAAAAGGTAATGTGCCATCAGGCATGGGCCTGCCCGCCGAACTCTTTCTTCCGCTAAGAAGCAGGCGCAGGTTTCCCCTGGTTACATCAGCAAATGCCGGTGAAGCATTGATGCCAAGTGTAAAGCCCAAATGTTTTGTATAAAATTCAATGGCCGCATCCACATCTTCAACCATGTACCTGACATTTACCTGACCTTGTTTCATAAACTCTTTTTAGAATTATAGTAATAAAAATTTTCTTTGAACTGAAACACAAAACACATGCCCAAACGGGCAGTGATCGGAAGAAACGGGAATGTGGCATGTTTTTCCCAGCAGAGATTTATCCTTTTTCGGAACTGCATAAACCGGTTATCAGTTGTATATTTGCAGCTTGCAAAAAAATTAAAACTCCCCTTTAGGGGGATGGGGGTAACATGAGTAAAAAAGGAAAAGTATTGGTGGCCATGAGCGGCGGTATAGACAGTACCGTCACTGCCCTTATGCTCAATGATGAGGGCTACGAAGTGGTGGGCATCACCATGAAAACATGGGATTTTGCCTCAAGCGGTGGCAGCAAAAAAGAAACCGGCTGTTGTAATATCGATTCATTTAATGATGCCAGGCAGGCAGCCGTTGAACATGGCTTTGCACATTATATCCTCGATATCCGGGAAGAGTTTGGTGATTTCGTGATCGAGAATTTTGTGGATGAATATATCGCCGGACGTACACCTAATCCTTGTGTGCTTTGCAATACACATATCAAATGGAGAGCTTTACTGAAAAGAGCCGATGCATTGGGCTGTGATTTTATTGCTACCGGTCATTATGCAAAGATCCGCCAGCATGATAACGGACGATTTGTTGTGAGCAAGGCCGTGGATGAAACAAAGGATCAGAGTTATGTGTTGTGGGGATTGCAACAGGACCTGTTAAGGAGGACCATGTTACCGCTCGGGCCGTACAGGAAAACACAGATCCGCCAAATGGCGCATGATTATGGTTATCCTGAACTGGCAAAGAAGAATGAGAGTTATGAAATTTGTTTTGTACCTGATAATGATTACCGCGGTTTTTTGAAAAGAAGAGTGGAAGGTTTGGAAGAAAGAGTGGCCGGCGGAAATTTTGTGGACAAACATGGAAATATTTTAGGTCAGCATAAAGGGTACCCGTTTTATACTATTGGTCAAAGAAAAGGATTGGATATTGCTTTTGGCAAACCGGTCTTTGTAACAAAGATCGATCCTGATAACAATACGGTTATTTTAGGTGATGAGGAAGACCTGGAGCAAAATGAAATGACAGTAGGAAAAATAAATTTAATAAAATACGATAGCATCTCATCCGGCATGGAAGCCACCACAAAGATCCGGTACAAAGACAAAGGATGTTTATCAAACATTTATCCTGTTAACGGGACTATGAACGTGAAGTTCTATGAAAATGTAAAAGGTATCGCCCCCGGTCAAAGCGCCGTGTTTTATGAAGGGGATGATGTTATCGGCGGAGGGATAATACAGTCGGGAGTTCTGAGTCGTTAGTCGTTAGTCCTTAGTTTTTAGTCAGATAGCCTCTGAATTGATGGCCTGACTAACGACTAATGACTTATGACTATCGACTGACTTTCAGGCAATAAAGCCGGAAAATAATCGTTTTAAAGCGGGGAGTTATGATTCCCCGCTTTTTGTTTGTAGCTTTAAGCATCAAAATTTCCTTGAAAACAGTCATTTAACCGAACACATTTTGTATCTGTGAACACTGAAAAACCACTTATGAGACCCCAGTCATTAACCCGTTTCAGCCTCCTGGCTGTTATCATTTTTGCTCTCTTTTCCTGCAATGAAAAAGAAGAGTATAACACTGATAAATTAAGCGATTATATTGTTCTTACTCCCGGCAAGTATATCACTTACCGTATTGATTCGATGGTATTCACCAATTTTGGAAGAACCACAGAAATACATAGATACCAGGTCAAGCATGTCATTGATGCACAGGTTCCCGATAACTTAGGCAGGCCCAGTTACAGGGTTTATGTTTATATCCGTGACTCAGCAGGTCTGCAGCCCTGGCAACCTGCAGGAAACACATATTTCATAACCCCGCTGGCAGACCAAATGGAATTAATAGAAAACAACCTTCGTTTCATTAAGATGCACCTGCCCATCAAAGATGCATTCAGCTGGAGAGGCAATACTTATTTGCCTACAGATCCATACGGCTCCGTTTACAATTTCAGCAATGATAATGATATGGTCGATTGGGATTTTCATTATGATGGCAATCCTTCTTCCTTCAGCTACCGCGGGATGAATTATGCTGATGTGTTGACTGTAGAAGAAGCAGATAATTCTTTCAATATCCCCATCACTCCTTCTGCTTCGTATGCAGCCAGATCAAGAGCGGTTGAAAAATATTCAAAAAATATCGGGCTGGTTTACAGGGAATATGAGCTTTGGGAATACCAGCAGAATACCGGCAACCCGGCAGGACCCTATAAAATAGGTTTTGGTATTACTATGTGGATGATAGATCACAACTAAGTTTTCCTGTTAATGCCTTAAATTTGGATATTAAATAGGCATCGACAATGAAAAAAATTCTACCCGTATTCCTGCTCTCACTTTTCTTTATCAGTGAATCGCAGGCACAATTTACCCGTTACCTGGTTAAACTAAAGAACAAAGGCGGAACGCCTTTTACCTTTGCCAATCCCATCGCCTATCTGACGCAGCGTTCCATTGACCGCAGAATAAGATATGGTATCCTTATTGACAGCACTGACCTTCCGGTTACTCCATCTTACGTTACACAAATAAGAAATGTGCCGAATGTGACCGTATTGAATGTTTCAAAATGGCTGAACTCCGTTTCTATCTTAACAACAGATCCCAATGCAATAACAACCATCAGCGGATTTTCATTTGTACAAAGTGTAAGCGGTTTCGCTGCCAGGATGAATGAAAATGGCCAGCCAAACAGGAATAAGTTTGAAGAAGAAGCATCGATCATCACTCCCCCGAATACAGAAAGACCTGCCGAAATTGAATCGGATTATTTTAATTACGGAACTGCTTCCTTTAACGAGATCCACCTGCACAATGCCGAGTTTTTACACAATATTGGTTTAAGGGGACAAGGGATGCGGGTTGCTTTGCTGGATGCTGGATTTACCGGCTATTCGAATTTAAAATCTTTTGACAGCATGAATCTCAATAGCCAGTTACTCGGCACCTGGGATTTTGTATCTGGCAATACAGATGTAAACGATCACTCACACGGTATGCAGTGTTTATCCATTATTGTTGCAAATATCCCGGGTCAATTTATCGGTAAATGTCCAAAAGCAAATTTTTACCTGTACCGTACAGAAGATGCCCCGACAGAATATCCAATTGAAGAACATAACTGGTCCTGCGGCGCAGAAAGAGCAGATAGTAACGGGACCGATGTCGTTTCCACTTCGTTGGGATATACCACTTTTGACAATGCCAGTTTGAATCATACTTATAATGATATGAATGGCAACACAACCATGTGTGCCATTGCAGCAGATCTTGCAGCAAAAAAAGGCCTCATCGTTTTTGCTGCCAATGGAAATGATGGACAAGCCGCATGGCATTTCCTGAGTACTCCGGCCGATGGTGATAGTGTGGTTGCCATTGGTGCTGTTAGTGCATCCGGCATTGTTGGCGGTTTTTCCAGTTATGGCCCTTCATCTGACGGGCAAATAAAACCGGACGTAGCATCAGTTGGTGTGAATGCTGTGATACAAAATACGAATAATACCGTTGGAACGGGTAACGGAACATCTTTCGCTTGCCCTAATATGGCGGGGATGGGAACCTGTCTCTGGCAGGGTTTCCAGGAATTTAATAATATGAAGATCGTTCGTGCCATGCAGCAGGCAGGCAGCAAAGCTTCCAACCCCGATGACCGGGTGGGTTACGGAATTCCCAATATGAAATTGGCTTTTGCTAACCTGCTGATCGATTTTGCCACTTCCAACGCTACTGTAAACGTATGCAACGCTACCATCAACTGGACCAGTAAGGATATAGATGCGATGAAATATGAGATTGAAAGAAAAGTGCCGGGAGAAATTATTTATACCAAAGTGGGTGAGTTAGCTCCGCAGGCAGGGATACTTCTTGCTAACCACAGCTACCAGTTCAATAATGCGATCATTAGTCCAATGGCCGGAACAGTTTCATACCGCATCCGGCAGATCATTGATACGGCTGCAGCTACATTTATGGCTGTATATATTGATACCACCAATGTCACAATTCCCGGGGGCTGCTTCGCAACCGGTACAGGCAATGTTGATCCGAATAAAGAATTAGTAACTGTTCAGCCGAACCCTGCTTCAGGCAGCACTGTTAATTTAGTTGTTGAAACTGCTTACGCTGTTACAAACATGCCTATTGCTGTGTATGATGGAAAAGGAAGATTGGTAATGCAATTAAGCAATTCCAAAGGAACGGGTAAAAAGACGATCCCGGTTGATATCACCAAATTAGCAAATGGAAAATATTATATCAAAGTATTGAATGGCGCCAAAACAATCGGAACTGCAGAATTGGTGAAATTATAATGGCTTCTGTAATAATGCAGCAAACATAGTATCTGCTTTTAATTCATAACCTTTTAGCAATTCCATCTTCATCAACTGAAGGTGGAATTTTTCTTTCAGGTAATTAACCACTTCTTCATTTTCCTTTTTGAATACTGAACAGGTTATATAAAGCAGGTAACCGCCGGGTCGCAGTTGAGCTATAGTATTTGAAACGATGTTTTTTTGCATAGCTGCATATTCATCGATCTTGCTGGTATCAAAATAAAATAGCTGTTCGGGTGTGCGGCCCCAGGTTCCGCTTCCCGTGCAGGGAACGTCAGCAATGATGAGATCGAATGGTGAATGGTGCCCTTCGCCAGGCTCAGGGTGACTAGTAAGTGGTGAATGGGAAAGGTCAACAGTAAAAGAACGATATTTTTTTATTCCTGCATGGGCAAATCGTTTTTTTAAGTTGGCAAGAATGGATTCTCTTAGATCGGACACAAAAAGGTTTATAGCGGGATTAAGATCATAAGCCATTATAGATTTACCACCGCTGCCGGTACAGCAATCCCATACTTTGTCTGACGGTCCCCGTCTGACAGGTAGAAACTCTCCCACCCTTTGTGAATTATGATCCTGCACAACAACTTCCTTATCCAACTCAAAATATTTGTCCGCCTTAAAACTATTTGGCAAACGGATAGTGAATGGAGAAATGAATTCATAATTAATGTCCGCTTCATTGAGTTTTACCAGGACTTTCTCTGCGTGACCCGGGCGAATTCTTAAAAACAGATCGGGCTGAATAAAAAAGGATGCACAAAATCTTTCATACTCTATCCCTCCGCTAAGTTCTTCTTTCCAGGGAAAAACAGATGATAACTGATAGTTGACAGATGATAGTTTTTCGTTTATTGAAAATTTAATCCTGTCATTCCATTCTGGTTTTAGTGAAGCAAGAATTTCATTGGGTTCTGTACTGCATAAAAAAAGGGTTTTCAACAGTTGAAGTTCATCCGGAATTAAGGGTTGTGAAATCCCTCCTTTGGAGGGTGGGGAGGCTCTGAAATAGCAGTAACAAAGGTTGGCAACTTCCTTTCTGTCTCTTGATCCAAATTTTTTATTGGCTGCAAAATATTTCTTGATGAAAGAAGCAAAAGGTTCTTCGCCTTTGTATAAAGAGAGAATTTCTTTTGCAGAATTGAGATATGAATGATAACGGCTCACCGCTGCAAGATAATACAGGGTAAGCGGTATTAAAAAATGAACGTTACTGGATCACTGGTAAAAATATTTTGCAGCGGTAACGGTGCCTCCCGGCGTTCTTGTGCCGTAAGAAGAATCAGGTTTATTAACGTTGTTGTACCTGTACGTATAATCCATGGTGAAATCCTGGGTTGGATCAACTGTATTGGTAACAACAGCCTTTGTTGGATTATTAGCATTGTACAAACCGGTCCTGGTCAGCAATATAGCTTCATTCGAAATGATCAGCGGATTGATCTTGCTATCATAATGATAAGCTTGTGAAGATACCGGTGACAGAGGTCCGCCCGGTGTGGTAGCAGCATCCTGCTTTACACTGTCGATATTGGATCCGGAAGCAGTATAGATATAATAATTTTTAAGACTCAGAACAGGTGGCAACGGTATCGGGAGTCCGTTTATCTGCAGGTAATGATCATCACCGGTAATTCTGCCGCTGCCATCATAATTATAAACGGCGCTGTCGGTAACATCAAAACCCGGGATCGAGATCTGGAACACTGAAGAAGTATATTTTGAAGTGCCGGTATTATAATTATACCTTGTTTCAATACTGTCAATACCTGCAGCGAGCAACGCAGCTGATTTTTGCACAGTAGTAGTAATGATGCCCGAGGCATTCCGCTTGATGACAAGGTCATTATCAAGACTGGTCCCACCGGAAATTCCTGTTGTCTTCTCCCGGATGATCTTTTTACCGGCATCATAAGTATAATCCAGTTGTGTGGTATCGGTGCCCGTCTTCGATTTTATTCTCACCAGCAACTTAGTGGCCGGGTTGCCGCTGTCAAATCCCCAATCGATCTCTTTCTGGCAGGAAACAAAAACTAATATCGAAAAAAGAATTACTCCAAAAAATAACCTTTTCATTACGATGATTTTATTTTTAGTAAGATAATTTATAATTCAAGCAATGTTTTTACCGGGTCTTTACCCATCAGCAGTTGTTCGGGGTTCTCCAGCAATTCCTTCACCCGTATCAAAAAACTCACCGACTCTCTCCCATCGATGATCCGGTGGTCATAACTTAATGCAAGATACATCATGGATTTAATAACTACCTGTCCGTTCACAGCAACGGGTCTCTCTTGTATCTTATGCATTCCCAATATGGCGCTCTGGGGAATATTTATGATCGGGGTACTCATCAGGGAACCAAACACACCGCCGTTTGTGATGGTAAAGGTTCCCCCGGTAAGTTCTTCCGCAGTTAGTTTGCTGTCCTTTGCTTTAGCCGCCACCTCTATCACTTTTTTTTCTATATCTGCCATGCTCAGACTTTCAACATTACGTATTACCGGAACGGTCAATCCTCTCGGTGTACTTACAGCAATACTGATATCAGCATAATCATGATACATGACCTGGTCGCCATCAATAAATGCATTAACAGAAGGCCATTCCGCCAATGCCACTGCACAGGCTTTTGCAAAAAAACTCATGAACCCTAAACCAACACCATGTATTTCTTTGAACTTGTCTTTATATTTCGTCCTGATGGCCATGATGATGCCCATATCCACTTCATTAAAAGTGGTCAGCATCGCTGTCGAATTTTTTGCTTCAACTAATCTCCGCGAGATCGTTTTTCTTAAATTACTCATCTTCTCCGTTCTCACATTGCGGCTGAATAAGGGAGCCCCGTCAAATGTTTTTTTGCCGGGATTTGACAATGCGGCCAGTACATCTTCTTTCAGGATCTTCCCCTGGATGCCGGTGGCAGTAACTGTTTTCGGGTCAACTTTTTTATCGGCAATGATCGCCGATGCTACCGGGCTTGCTTTAATACTTGTTTCGTCGGCAGGTATGTCATCTGAAAAAGTAACAACCGGGGTCTTTGATTCTTCTTTGACCAACTCTTTTTTCTTTGATTTTGTCTCTTTCTTCTCTTCTGCAGGTTTTCCATTGCTTGCTGGTTTGGCTACCGGCTCCTGGTTCCCAACTCCCGACTCAGGCTTTGCGGCTGAATCGTCAATGCTTGCCAGCAGGTCGCCAATTTTAATGGTATCTCCCTCCTTTATTGATGCAAGTTTAATGATGCCTGCTTTTTCAGCGTTCACTTCAAAAGTAGCTTTCTCGCTTTCCAGTTCAGCGATCACTTCATCTCTTTCTACATAGTCGCCGTCCTTTTTATTCCACTTCAGTAAAGTGACTTCGCTGATGGATTCGCCAACGGTTGGAACTTTTATTTCAATCATAGAAACTTGTTGTTTATCAAAGTCAAAAGTAAAAAATCAAAAGTAAAAAACAGGCTTCCGGTATTTTGACTTTTGATTTTTTAATTTATATCGAAAATGCCGTTTCAATAATCTCTGCCTGTTCCTGCAAATGAACTTTATTAAAACCGGTTGCAGTCGAAGCAGAGGGTTGCCTGCCGATTATTCCAAAGTTCAGGCTTTTAAGATTTGTTTGCAGGAAACTTGCTGCACCCATATTCAATGGTTCTTCCTGCACCCAGAACCAGGTGGCTTTTTTGTACTTGATGTATAAAACCTCCAGTTCTTTAGCCGGTAAAGGATATAATTGTTCAACTCGGACAATGGCAATATCATTTCGTTTGTCTTTCTCCTGTCGTTCTGCCATATCAAAATAGATCTTGCCGCTGCAGAATAAAACCTTCCTGACCTTGGTGGCATTTGCCGATGCATCATCGATCACTTCCTTAAATCCACCGCTGATGAATTCTTCGATCCTTGAATAGGAACCCGGGTGCCGGAGATTAGCTTTTGGAGAAAAAACAATGAGTGGTTTGCGGAATGGCCATGCCAGTTGCCTTCTCAATGCATGAAAAAAGTTTGAAGCAGTAGTTATATTAGCGATAACCATGTTCAGCTCAGCACATAATTGCAGGAAACGTTCAAGCCTTGCACTGCTATGCTCCGGCCCCTGCCCTTCATACCCGTGCGGCAATAACAAAGTAACGCCATTCATCCTGTTCCACTTCTGTTCGCCTGCTGCAATGAACTGGTCAATGATCGTTTGTGCACCGTTGCCAAAATCACCGAACTGTGCTTCCCATAATACCAATGCATTCGGGTTAGCCATCGCATACCCGTATTCAAAACCAAGTACGCCGAATTCACTAAGCAATGAATTGTAAATTCTGAACTTTCCTGTTGCGCCGGGTATTTTAGATAACCTGTTATAAGGTTTATCATTGTTTTCATCTCTTAATACAGCATGACGGGAAGAAAAAGTTCCTCTTCTTGCATCCTGCCCGCTCATTCTCACAACTTTTCCTTCCAATAATAAACTGCCATAAGCAAGCAGTTCAGCGGTTGCCCAATCCACTTTTTGTTCGGTTGCAAACAATTTGATCTTATCCTGCAGGATCTTTTCTACTTTTCGCAGCGGTTTAAAATCAACCGGCCATTTCATCAATGAATCAAAAACGGTTTTGAAGTCAGCCTCTTTAATAGCAGTGATAGGAGAAATATCAAAATCATCTACTGTAGCTCTCCTTAATTTTTTCCATTCAACCTCCGGTGGCTGGTAACGATACGGAAGCGGGTGCTGTTTCACTTCATCCAAGCGTTCCTGCAGATCGGCCCAGAATTTTTTCTCCATGTCTTTGGCCAGTTCCTGTGCATCGGACTCACCGGTCTCCAGTAAATATTTTATATAAACTTCTCTCGGGTTCGGATGCTTTTCGATCAAAGCATATAAATGAGGTTGGGTGAATTTTGGATCATCGCCTTCATTGTGTCCATGGCGGCGATAGCAAACCATATCAATGAATACATCGGAATTAAACTCCTGCCGGTAATATGTGGCGATCTCCACGCATTTCACCACAGCTTCCGGGTCATCTCCATTTACATGAAAAACCGGCGCCTGGATGGCAGCAGCCAATGATGTACAATAGTCGGAGCTTCTTGCATCATCAAAATCCGTTGTAAAACCAATTTGGTTGTTTATTACAAAATGAAGGGTGCCACCTGTATAATAACCTTTCAGGTAACTCATTTGCAAAACTTCATATACAATCCCTTGTCCTGCCACCGAGGCATCGCCGTGAATAAGTATCGGAAGTATTTTATCAAATTCACTTTTATACATCACATCGGCCTTGGCCCTTGCAAAACCAACCACCACCGGGTCCACTGCTTCAAGGTGTGAAGGGTTAGGCATTAATTTCAGGTGAATGGTCTTATCATTCATCGTCTGTACTTCGCTACCAAAACCCAAATGATATTTCACATCGCCGCTGCCCATGGTCTGATCCATTTTTGCCGTGCCCTCAAACTCACTGAATATCTGTTCATAGGTTTTGCCCATAATGTTGGCGAGTATATTCAGTCTTCCGCGATGAGCCATTCCAATGACCACTTCATTCACATCATTGTCTGCTGCCGTGTTGATGATAGCATCCAAAGCAGCGATCGTAGTTTCGCCTCCTTCCAGTGAAAATCTTTTCTGCCCCACATATTTGGTATGGAGAAATTTTTCAAACATCACGCCCTGGTTCAACTTCTCTAATATTCTTTTTTTCTTATCAAGCGGCATCGGTTGCAGCATTGTTTTTTCAATGGCATTCGTCAGCCAGTCGATTTTTTTCTGGTCACTGATGTATTTAAATTCGAACCCGGTATGGTAAGCATAACATTTTTCTAAATGATCCAGGATATTTTTCAGTGAAGTGGTTCCAAGCCCGACCAGGTTACCGGCAAAAAAATCTTTGTCAAGGTCTGCTTCGGTAAAACCATAAAAAGATATATCAATATTTGCCCCACGGTCTTTTCTTTCGCGGATAGGATTTGTTTTAGCTTCCAGGTGGCCTTTATTGCGATATCCCAATATCAGGCGGTAAGCCCTGATCTCTCTCATCCAATCGACCTCAGCACTGAGTGGCTTGTCTGCCGAAGTTTCAGCTGGCTTGTCTGCCGGAACTTCGTCCGACGCCATAGGCTCTGGCCGACGGCTGTCTGCAATGGGTGCAGACGAAACAGTTTTCCCGTTTCCATTTGGCAATGCATTATTAATCGCAAAATCAAATCCTTCAAAAAATTTTTTCATTTCAGGATCAACGCTGTCCGGGTCCTTTATGAATTCACGGTACAGGTTCTCAATAAATGCAGGCGAGGAATTAGTGATATAGGAGAAATCCTTCATGAATATAGCCTTTAGCCCATAGCTATTAGCCGGTAGCGGTCCAATAGCCGGATCAGGCTGCAAATATCGTTTAAAAGAGCCGAAAAATTGCCCTCATTTTGAGAGGGTTAGAGCCATGCCTTCCGCCATCCTAAATTCTGATGAATCTCTAAGTCTAAATTCATAATTCTTCACTCATTTCCCCTACCTTTGCCCTCCTTAAAAACAAGAGTAAATGGCTAATCACAGCGCAACAAAAAAAGATGCCCGCCAGGCAGCAAAACGTACAGAAAGAAACAAATACTATGGCAAAACAACCCGTAATGCCATCCGTAACCTGAAAGAATTGAAAGGAAAAGAAATGGGTGCTAAATTTCCTGAAGTGGCAAGCATGATCGATAAACTGGCCAAGCGTAACGTTATTCACAAGAATAAAGCCGCCAACCTGAAGAGTAAACTGGCAAGAAGAGCAAACGCAGCAAAATAAATTTCCCGAATAAATTATTTAAAAGGCATCTCATATCGGGATGCCTTTTTTACTTTTAGTCTTCAATCAGGTTTATGAGAAAAATATATTTATTGCTTCTTATAACAATTTCTGCAAATTCTTTTGGTCAAAATATAACTACAAGGTTTGAGCAATCCGGTGGCAAAGAATCACCAACCTACCCAGAGATCATTGATTGGTGGCAGAAGCTTGACAAACAATCTGATTACATTAAGATGTCGACAATGGGTATGACAGATGCCGGGTATCCGCTTCACCTCGTTGTAATCTCAGCAGATAAAGATTTTAGTTTTGAATCGCTTCGCAAAAAAAATAAACGTATTATTCTTATCAACAATGGCATCCATCCCGGTGAGCCGGATGGTATCGATGCAAGCATGCTGTTAGCAAGAGACATTGCATTCAATTTAAACAACAGAGAAATTGCCCGCAAAAAATTTGCCGGGGCTTCAAGATATCCTGTAACCATAAGCGGTTTTGCTATGCCTGATAATATTGTTCTCGTTATCATCCCTGTTTATAATATCGGCGGATGCCTGAACCGAAGTATTAATTACCGGATCGATCAAAATGGCCCCACAGAAAAAGGTTTCCGTGGAAATTCTCAAAACCTTGATCTCAACAGGGACTTTATTAAATGCGATTCAAAAGAAGCAAGGTCGTTTACAGAGATCTTTCACATGGTTGATCCCGATGTATTCGTGGATAACCATGTAAGCGACGGCGCCGATTACCAGCATGTGATGACATTGATCTGCACACAGCACAACAAACTCGGCGGCGCCATGGGTGATTTTATGAATAAAAATTTTGAACCGGGTCTGTATGCAGGCATGAAAGAAAAAGGTTATGACCTGATCCCTTATGTAAATGCATTTGGGGATTCACCGGATAGTGGCTGGCCCGAATTTTTTGAAAGTCCCCGCTATGGCAGTGGTTATGCCGCCCTCTGGCATACATTTTCCTTCGTGGCAGAAACCCATATGCTGAAACCTTATGACCAGCGGGTAAAAGCAACTTATGAGTTGATGAAATGTTTTATTGATTTTACAGATAAGAATAGCAGTATCATTAAGCAGTTAAGGGATAAGACCAAAGATATTACCAAAACACAGACAGAATTCCCGATCAGTTGGTCACTGGACCGCTCTCAATCATCCAAAAGGATTTATAAAGGCTACACTTCAGGCCGCAAATCAAGTGATGTTTCGGGTTTGCCAAGACTATATTATGACAGGAGTAAACCTTATGAAAAAGAAATTCCTTTCTATAATTTTTACAACCCAAAAACCATTATACAAAAACCAAAAGCCTATATTATCCCGCAGGGTTGGTGGAAAGTAATTGAATTACTGAAGCTGAATAAAGTAGAAATGCAGCAGCTGAAAAAAGATAGTACTATGGAAGTGGAAGTATATTATCTCGATGATTACAAAACATCGGCAAGACAATATGAGATGCATCATATCAACAGTGAAGTGAAGATCAGGACCAGCTTGCAACAAATGAAATTCCGCAAAGGTGATTATTATATCAGGATGGATCAATCAGCCAATCGCTTTGTGATAGAAACACTCGAGCCGCAGGCAGAAGACTCTTATTTCGCCTGGAATTTTTTTGACGCCATACTGGGACAAAAGGAAGGTTATTCCGGTTATTCTTTCGAAGATATTGCAGCAACTTATTTAAAAACAAACCCTGATTTGAAAAATAAACTGGAGCAAAGGAGATCAACAGATACAGTTTTTGCAAAAAGCGCCAATGCGCAATTGAATTTTGTTTTTCAAAATTCTCCTTATTTTGAACCGGTGAATATGAGATACCCGGTTTACAGGGTATTAAGCAAATGATCAAACTGTTTCCTGCAGAAGTTCCCCATTAATTACAGAAACATTCTTTGCCCTGTCAATTTTTTTGAAAACTATATGTCCAAGGATCATGCTGATTGCTAAAACAAGAATGCTCAAAATGCCCACCCAATTGTAATTAGATATCTTACCTGATTTTTCTGTGATAACTATTGCTCCTGCAGCCAGGGCAGCCAGCCCGCTTCCAAGTTGTTGAATACTGCCATTCACACTCATAAAGCTTCCCCGCTGTTCCGGCTTCACCACTTCGCTGATCATGGCTTGTGCAGTAATGGCCCGGATGGTAGCTAACACAAACCATACGGAAAAAAAACAAAGGACAAGCGAAAAATGAACATTTGGCATTTTTGTAATGATCAAAGCCATAAAAAGTGAAAGGAAAACCGACCAGAGGAAAACCGGCAGTTTACCAACTTTATCCGAATAACGGCCCAAAAAAATAGCGCCGACCAGGGAGGCAATGCCGCCAAAAAGATAGATCATCGGTATAAGCTCCTTGGAAAACCCTTTATTAAATTCAATATAAGGATTGATAAACGGGATTATAAGAAAATGCCCCATCATCAGCAACCCGGAAAACAACAGGACCGCTCTTTGTTCACGTACTTTGAAAAGAGAAGTTAGTGCTGAAAATACTGAGTCTTGCTTGCGTTCTTTTATATGTCCGGTCATGGAGGGCACAAACCGGATGATCAACGGAACTAATAAAATTCCAACCGAACCGATAAGGATAAATGGCACATGCCAGTTAAATTTAAAAAGATTAGTGAGATAAAGTGATAATGGAACACCCAGGATAGAAGCCGCAGCAAAAGCACTCATTACTGCTCCCATTGCAGTCCCCCTTCGTTCATACACAAAAAGATCTGCAACAATTGAAAGAACCTGGGCGCCAATAATACCTCCAAACAAACCGGCCATAATTCTTGCTGAAAGCAATAATCCATAAGTTGGCGCAAAACCACAGGCGATCGTCCCGATCAAAAAACCTGCGTAAGCAAAAAGTAACGATCTCTTTCTGTCAAACTTGTCAATAACCATTGCGATAATTAACCCGGAAATAAAAGCGCTGATAGAATAACTGGCAACCAGGATACTGAATTGAAAAGCGGTGATCTTAAAAGCAGGGATCAGGTAATTACTCAACGGCATCATGATCATGAAATCAAGGATATGAGTAAAGTTGAGGCCGGCGAGCAGGAACAATAATATTCGTTCTTTTCTTGACATGGCATGAAGATAACCTGTAATGAGTAAACCAAAAAACGCTGTTTCTATATCAAATGCTACCACGCAAAACCCGGAAAGACGAAATAAAAAATCTGCCACCTGCCCATTTCATTAATCATATATAGTTTGAAAGGCCCTTCAATGCGGATGGTTTCACCACTTTCGATCTCTGCATCATAGCTGAACATACCTTCGGCATGACCAAGACCTTTTCCTTCTTTTTCATCCCACTCAAAAGCGATATCACTTCCTTTAAATTTAATATTGATGAATCTTTGGTAATTGTTCAGACAGTTATGGAGTTTTTCTATCACTTCCTTCTTTGAAAAATTTTTCCCTTCTACAGTTATCAACTGGCCGGCTAATTCGGTATTGTTTTCATCAAATCCTTTTTCAAACCAGTGGTTAAGAAAATCCTGCGCTGTTCCTGCAATACGAATATTATGATTGGGATGGAATTCTTCGTAAACAAAACTGTGTATATACCCGGGAAAGTTTACCTCTCTGATCTTTTCCTGAAATAATTCTTCAGTAATAAATTTATAAATTACTGAAAGCTCATACTGACCCATCACTTCAAGGATGATATTTTTTGAATGCATCAGTTCTATGATCCTTGTAATTTCACCCTTAATCTTTTCAGGCATCAGTTCCTCAACCTTTTTATAGGCCGGTTTGCCAATGCACTCATAAATGGTTACCTGTCTGGCTTTATCAAAAGAATCTTCAAATTGCTGAACATTTTTCAGGAATTCAGCTTCCATTTCAGGAGGTAGGTCTTCCAGATTGCCTCCGAATAAGGCGCCTCTTTCTGCCTGCATTTTTAATTTTAGGATTTCATTTTCTATGCGAAGGTTCTGCTCAGGGTCATCGTTGAAGTTTTCCTCCTCCTCTTTCTTGTTTTCTTCTTCCATAAAAAAAATATTCGGTAAGCTAAAGAATCCATAAATAAAATGCCCGGTGTTTACAACAAAAAAACACCGTCTTTTCTGGCAGGGCACAATAAAAATGGCAGTGCCTGCTCACTCCGACGCGGCAGAAAACAAAAAAGCCTCTCAGAATAAATTGAAAAGTATTGAATTTGTTTTTTTCTAATAATCCCAAAAAAACATTTTCTGTTGGTGAAAAAGTCATTGGAACGGTACTGAATCCTGATATTTTTATTATTAAAAAGGATGGCAAGGACTTATGATCTGGAAGACAGGTTGGTTGATTATACCTGCAGAATGATTGATGTAACAGAGTCATTACCAAAAACGCGAAGCGGGAATTATATGGCAGGTCAACTAATCAGAAGTTGTCATTCTCCTGCATTTAATTACAGCGAAGCGCAGGCCGCGGAATCGCCGGATGATTTTATACATAAGCTAAAAGTTGTATTGAAAGAATTGAAGGAGTGCAGAACATCCTTAAAAATTATAATCAAAAAAGCATATATATCTCCACAGTCAAAACTTGAACCAATTTATAAAGAAACCGAAGAGTTAATTGCCATTATTGGAAAAAGCATTTCTACAGCTGAGAAAAATAAAAACAATCGAGGGAAAAACTGATTTGAGTATTGAGAATTGTTTGTTGACTTATTGAGTCTTTTTACATTTCTGGAAAAAAGACTCAATATATCAACACTCAACGAGCAAGACTCAAGTGATCGAACACGGACGACGCCTTGAGCCTTTAGAATTATTTGTTGATAAATTGAATCTTTTAAACAAAAAAGCCTCGTCAAATCGACGAGGCTTAGTAATAAATATGGCAGCTACCTACTCTCCCGCATTGTTGTGCAGTACCATCGGCCATGGGGGACTTAACTTCTCTGTTCGGTATGGGAAGAGGTGAACACCCCCGGTAAAACCACCATAAGAAGATGGCTGATTGCTATTAGATAATAACTAATAGCTAACCGGCTTAATAAAGTGACATATTGGAAATGTTAGGGAATATCGAACATCTTATTTTTAGAAAATAAGTAAAAAAATTAAAGCGTACGGGCAATTAGTACTACTCGGCTTTAGTGTTACCACTTTTACACCTGTAGCCTATCAACGTCATAGTCTCTGACGGCCCTTAAAAGTAAACTCATCTTGAGGAAGGTTTCACGCTTAGATGCTTTCAGCGTTTATCCTGGCCACACGTAGCTACTCAGCATTGCACCTGGCGGCACAACTGATACACCAGCGGTGTGTACGACCCGGTCCTCTCGTACTAAGGTCATGTCCTCTCAATTTACTTGCGCCCACCACAGATAGGGACCGAACTGTCTTGCGACGTTCTGAACCCAGTTCACGTGCCACTTTAATCGGCGAACAGCCGAACCCTTGGGACCTTCTCCAGCCCCAGGATGTGACGAACCGACATCG